>Ga0105044_10003731_pt1 | contig 20867 bp, 21 predicted proteins | sample MAT01_FD_78092 | JGI IMG/M metagenome (GOLD analysis project Ga0105044, IMG submission 78092) | Freshwater microbial communities from Lake Fryxell liftoff mats and glacier meltwater in Antarctica - MAT-01 | ecosystem: Environmental > Aquatic > Freshwater > Ice > Liftoff microbial mat | place...
AGTCGGGATAGGGCATTGCCACGACTCTAAACGGACAGGGAGGGCAGGTAAGACTACTTCGGTAGCACAGCCCGTTGAGCTGTCAAGAATCACCGTGGCTTCAGCCCGGTGAGTATGTCAACCAGCAATCCTAAACCATGCATCAAAGACAGATACTTTTGGAACAACGGGCTGAAGCCTCTTGCATCTCTCACCTGAAATAAAATTGCCGGATAAATACCCTAGAAACTTCTAGCACGCTTCAAAAACTTTTAGCAGTCTTCAAAAGAGTGATCACTTTGAATGGTTGTATAGCCATCGGCAAATGTAACCCTCACAAAATTTTTGTTGAGGGCATCTTCGACAGTGCCCACTTCTCCAAAATATTGCCAGCCCGCGATCAAGCAACGAACTTTTTGTCCCGCTTGAAAGCGTGAATCTCCAGGGTTTCGGCGTGCTTCCCTGTCTCTTTGTGCTTGTTCTTGGGCTGCTTTTCTAGAGGCACGTTCTTGGTCTTGAAATGCTTCTAGGCTCAGCCCTAATCGCTCGGCGGCTTTTTCTTGTCGCTGCCGATCTAAGTAAGCATGATAGCGTTGCTCAGACTCCTGCTGTTGCAGCCAATAACTTTGACATCGCTTACACGCCTCAATGGCTAAATCATCCCCTTGTTCGGCAAGCTGATTTAAGGATGACAGTGCAGCATCCTTTGTCCAAACGATATTCCCCGTTGCTCTCTCCTCTAGGATCCCGATGATCTCTGGATCACCCGCGCCAAAGCGTCCTAGGGTTGCTAATAATTTTGCTCCCAATTTATAATTTTCGCCAGATCTCCACCACCATAAAAAGGCTCGCAACGCTTCAGATCTAGAATCGACCTGCGGCAGTTGTGAGTAAAGCTGATCATCGGTTTCATTACCGGAAACCATACGTTCCTATCCTTATTTTTATGATAGTGACTATTCTATCTATTCCATTCCAACGTTAGATAGACCAGGTTATACAAAGCCGTCACCCCAAAGCTAGAGTGACTCGAATAGATTGTCAACATTGAGGAACGTTCACTCTCCGTTTGGGGTCGTTATAACCTGATGGAGCAATGTATTAAAACCCTGAAAGGGGCTTCTAAGTATCTTTTACCCAAAGCCCAGTTTCCAAAGCCTTGCAGAGAATTTGCAGAACATTTGGGAAGGAAAAATCCTTCCTAGAACGATCCATCTAACCGATCGATCTTATTCATCCTGAAGCCCGCCGCTACGGTGTGGAGACTATTGCAATGGGAACCCCGAAATCAGGCAAGACCCATATTTTCCCAGGAAAACAGGTACCCTTAATGGCTACCTCAAGCACAATAGCGATCGCCCAGATGGTTCCCGAACCCTGGTCACTGAACTCTGGGTATCAAACCCTGGTTACCGAACCTTGGCAGAGGTCGGCAGGCTCACTTTGTGGACATGGTTGGGCATCACCGCACGGACGGTGGGAAATGCCGTAATTTGACGCAGTTGGTCGGGGGTGGCATTGACCACAAAAACCCGTGCCCCGCGCAGGAAATGATAGTCAATGGCGAGGGTTTGGAGGAGGTTGTGGGTTTGTTCGATCGCACTTTGCTCGTCGCGATGATGAGCCAGGGAGGTGCTGATCGACAGTGGGTTGCAGCGCACATGCCCAGATTGGGGCGGCGCGGCAAACTCTACTACAGCATCTGGAGCCTCGATCTCAATGAGCACAGACATTGATTCCGCAGCGTTAGAAGCCGCGAACTGCCTCAAATCATCACTGTGGATCTTGTGACCCCAGTTATCGTTTAACCGTGACATGTGGAACTCCTATGGGCGTAACTGTCGTGGGTTTGCGGATCAGTAGCCCTGCTCTTTGGCAAAGGCGATCGCCCGCAAAATATTGATGCGTCCGAACCCATACCGATGATCTTTGCCTGATTCTCCGATTTCTTCAACCGAGCTAATGATTAAGTCTTGTAATAAAAATGCACGCCGAGGTTCGGGTACGGAGCGAATATCCGTTGCGGCCAAGAGTAGGGCGATCGCCCCAGCTACGTGGGGAGCGGCCATCGAAGTACCATTCCAAACAGCATAGCGATCCTTCGGTATACATGATCGTATCGCAACACCGGGGGCAGAAACATCTGGCTTCATATAAACCAGTGGCCAATATTCTTCTGGAATATATTGGGATTCTCGAATAATTTGGGTGCGCCCGCCGCTAAACCCACCCGACAAATCGTTATGATCCGTGGCTCCCACAGCAAAGGCAAAGTAATCATTTCCTGGCATCCCAGAGGTTTGTGCCCCTTCATTGCCAATGGATACCACCACCGGAATACCGAGACGGTTGGCATTCAAAATAGAGCGGGTGTAGAGATCCAGCACATCCGGCTCTAGGGCGACGCCACCTAAGGACATATTGATCACCTCAGCTCCGGTTTCGATCGCCCAATCAATCCCTGCCAAAATTTGGGCATAGGTGCCCGCTCCGCCCTTGAGCACCAGCCCCACAGCCAATGCTACGTCGGGGGCAACCCCTATCCAAGGGGTGCCATCGATGGAAGTGTTGGGGTGACTCCCTGCGATCGTGCCACAAACATGGGTGCCATGTTCGCCCGAATCGTAGGGTTTTGAGTCATCAATCCGTTCGCCATTTTCGTCAAACTCGGCCCAGTCCACCACTTTGCCCTTCAGCTCTGGGTGATCAGGGTCAACCCCGGTATCCAACACAGCCACTTTGATGGGGGTTCCTGTGAGCAGGTGCTTACCCTTGGTGCCATAGGCTCCCCAAGCGGCCAATGCACCAATTTTTTCGATGCCCCAGGCACTCGTTTTATAATCGGCCACGGCTTGGGGAATTTGCTTAACTTCGAGGATGGGCGGGAGGCGCACAGGACGATTGGAGAACACAGCGCGGACATTGGGCACCAACAGCAGTTGATGCAAATCATCGCGGCGCAACCGAAGGACAGCACTTTGGGAACTCCAAAAGGGGCGAAAGCCTTCGGGCGGGCGGTCTTTGTGTTTGCTGCGGTTGATGGCAGCGGCGATCGCCCCTTGCACCACCGATGATTCCATTAGCCCAGTGACGACATTCATCCCGGCCAACCGCAACGAACTCATAGTGACGGTTTGAATCGCGGCCATGGCCACCTGGGCTGTCATCGTTTCTTGGGTAGCCTTGAGTTGACGGCGATCGCCCGAAGTCAGCTTGTCATCCTTCAAAATCACATCCGCCTTGGGGGGGATCAGTTCCCGCGCACTGGTGGTCAAATGCCGCCGTTGCAAAGCTTCTACCCCCGCTTCAAGGATGCCCTGCAACGCTTCGTTGGGGCTTTCCATTTGCACAATGACACTATGAACCCGTCCTGATTCCTCGTCCAGGATGCGTTCGACCTGTTCCTGAATATGCTTTTTCATTCCGGCCCTATATCCTGCAGTATTGTGTGGCAGGCACCCTGTTTTCTCATGCCATTGGAGAACCTCGCCCCAGTTTTTAGGGGACGAAGCATGAGCAGACTCAATATTCAATGACAAAGCTCTGGCGTAGGGAGTTCCGGTCGGCGACGATGCAACGCCAACTGACTTCCAGGTAAACGCCCAACAATCTCTAGGCAAACGCCAGATAACCGATCACGATGCCCTGCGGATAGGCATCGCGCACCACTAAAGTTGTGGCTCACAACCGCCCCTAAAAGGGGAGTTAAGCCCCTCGATAGATGCCTGAAGGGAACACGCGATCGCCCTGATAACCCCTACACCTATTATGTAACGGTGATTTGGAAGACATTTCAGGACAAACCCCCTAACAGACGCGACTGAATTCACAGATTCTTAACGGTTGAGACGAGCCACCGCAGATATAGCCGTAGCCATAATCCATAGGGCATTGATCTGTTATTCCCGCACAGGCGGGAATCCATCTTGAGAGTCGTGCCACCTATGGATTTCCGTTTCCACGGGAATGACACTGATATGTCCTATTTTTTGTGACTATGGCTACAACTAAAAACATCCAACAAATAGCCTTTTGGCGGTCGGATCCATTGATTTGTTATGCCGCCGCGTTCGGCTTTGTCGTCTCAAAGAGAATCGCCACCGCCAGATATACTCATGGTTCTGGAGGAATTTGCGATTTCAATTCTTCAATCAAAGCTGGTATCTCACACTGAACCACATCCCAGACGATGCTGAGGTTGACATCATCATATTCATGCACCAACCGATTTCGCATTCCGTTGATTTCTTGCCAAGAGACGTTTGGCAATACCTGCTGGGTCGTGGCTGAAACTCGTCTTGCAACTTCAGCAATAACCAATAGCCGCCGAATGACTGAATCTTGAAGCTGCACATTGGCAACAAACTCATCCTTGGAGCATTGAGCCGTATAAGTTAGGATTAACTCTGCAGATTGCAGCATATCAAGCAGGAATTGAAGATCCCGTTGCATAAATCACTTGGGCTGAGGAAAGGATTTCGTGACGACGCAAGTAGTTGCGGCTAGTTTCAATTCCTTGACGGGTAATCAGATCAACCTCTCGACAAAAAGTAGTTTGCAACTCTGCTTCCATCAGGTCTAAGGTGCGGAAAGTCGGGTGAGCATCTGGGTGAAATCGGACCATTACATCAATATCGCTATCGGGGCGGAAGTCATCACGCAGGACAGAACCAAATAGAGCGAATTCTGCCACCTGCCATTTGTGACAAAACTCAGCAAGTTTTTCCATTGGTAGTTCGATCGCGGTAATCGTCATGTCAGTTTTAGCCCCAAGGCTTCAAGTTGCTGGCTGATCCAATCCGTTGCCGTAGCTTCATCAGATTCTTTGATATAGCCGCGCTGTAAGCGCATTCCCCGTTCTACTCCTGTTTTAACAATTTCCAACAGGTGTTTAAATTTTTTGGCGCTCCTAAATCTAAATATGAACCGTTCGCTGGAATCCCTGAAAACACATATATTTTTATGGCATCATCCCACTTTCAGCAGTGCCGATGTTTTCTTTAGTTCAAAGCTCTCATTCAGTCTTGAATTATTTTTTTGTTGACATTACAAATCAAATATAGGGATCTGACTACTGACGATAAGCCTTAAGAACCGCCCCCACCGAGGGCTTGCGACATAACAGTCATTAGACCGACAGCACAGAGCCAACTGTTACTCCCCTGATCCAAACACCTCTGATCCCCCGATCCAAATGATCCCCTGATCCCAATCTCAAAACCGTCATACCACCCTTCATAGCCGCCCGCCCGCTCATCGGGCAATCGGTGTCGGCATAGGCATTGTGACGCTAGGCCGCCAGCGGGTAGCAATGGGCATCCGCCAGCCAGAGCCAAAGGCGCGATCAGTGATCTTGAGGCCAGGGGCGGCTTGCTTGCGCTTAAACTCAGCGCGGGTCACCAGGCGAATCACCTGATCCACCAGGGCGGGATCATGGCCTGCCGCCACAATTTCCGTCGGCGATTGGTGGTTTTCTACAAATCGATCCAAAATATCGTCTAGCTCATCGTAGGCGGGGAGAGAGTCTTGATCTACTTGCCCAGGCTTGAGTTCGGCGCTAGGGGGCTTCGTCAAAATCGTTTCGGGGATCACAGTTTGGGGAATGGCGAGGTCATGGTGCCAATCTTGCCAGCCCCCAGCATTGAGCCAGCGGCAAACAGCATAGACCCAGGTTTTAGGCACATCGGCGATCGCCGCTAAGCCTCCATTCATATCGCCATACAGGGTGCAGTAGCCCACCGCCATCTCAGACTTGTTTCCCGTAGAAATGAGCAAATGGCCGAACTTATTGGATACGGCCATCAGCAATAGCCCCCGAATGCGGGATTGAATATTTTCTTCGGCCACACCAAATTCTGTTCCGGCAAAGAGGGGCGCGAGGGTGGCATCAAAGGCTTGCATGGGGGCTTCGATGGGCAAGGTATGGGTGGCGATCCCCAAGGTTTGGGCGAGGTGGATCGCATCGGTGATGGAGTGATCGGAACTGTAGGGCGAGGGCATCAGGATCCCGAGTACCTGCTCAGCGCCTAGGGCAGCCGTGGCGATCGCCGCCACCAGCGCCGAATCAACGCCCCCGCTCAACCCCAGCACCACCTGCCGGAAACCACATTTCCGCACATAGTCTTGCACGCCCAACACCAGCGCACCCCAGATTTCGGCTTCGGGGCAAGGCAACCGGGGCGCAACAATATCAGGCTGCATCACTTTTTGCACAGGATCAAAGGTGATCGTGCGGAGGTCAGGTTCAAAGGCGATCGCCCGCAACACCACCGTGCCATCTCGATCCAGCACAAAACTATTGCCATCAAAAATCAAGTCATCGTTGCCGCCCACTTGGTTGGCATAGACAATCGGCACCTGGCAGCGGCGCACACTATGGCGCAACATCGCCTCTCGAATTTGCTGCTTGCCCACACAAAACGGAGACGCTGACAGGTTCACCACCAGATCAGCCCCCTGCGCCGCCAAGTCATCGAGGGGGTTCACACCGTAGGTTCGTTTTCCCCAAAACTCCGCATCATTCCACAGGTCTTCGCAAATCGTGACCCCCACCCGAACACTGGCCACATCCGTTGCCGCCACATCCGTTAGCGCCAGCGAAAACAAGCGGCTTTCGGCCCCTGGCTCAAAGTACCGATCCTCATCAAACACGTCATAGGTCGGCAACAACCGCTTATGGAAGCAATCGACAATGCGCCCTCCTTCCAGTAACGCCGCCGTATTGTAGAGAGATTTACCCCCCGTTAGCGTCGCCGTTGGGTTAGGGGTCACCGTGCCCACCAACACCGCCAGATTTGGCGGCAGATCTTGCGCCAACTGCGCTAGGGTTTGCGCCATCGTGGCAATGAAGCTGGGTTGCATCAACAGGTCGCGGGGTGGGTAGCCACAGAGGGCTAGCTCCGTGGTAAGCAACAACCGCGCACCTTGGGCGATCGCCCGCTGAGCCGCCGCCAAAATCAACTGGGCGTTGCCGGCCAAATCTCCGATGGTGGGATTAAGTTGGGCGATCGCAATTTTCATAGGATGTTAGGCTTTCCACTTAATGAGAAAAATTTTGGCATTGGGATTTTTTTCATGGGGAATTTCACGCACCTCAAATCGATTCGAAGCCCGCACTAATTTCCCTAACTGATTAAAGCCATAGTTACGCGGATCAAACTCCGGATGCAGTTGCGTCAACTTGCTACCATAGCCGCCCAAATCAATCCAGCCATCTTCCCCTTCTAATAAGTCATAGGCTTCTTTCAAATAATCAAGCGGCACCCCAGAATTGTCTTCCACCAAAGCGGTATTCGTAGCTTCTATTTGAAACGTTGAAGCAGTCAAATGGATGGGTGAGAGCATCGCATCAGGCTTCAAAATCTCGGTGTAGATAAACTTATCGCAGGCACTCACAAAGGCCTTAGGAGTTTTGCGCTGGCCAAAGCCATACACATACAAACCCGACTCGCGAATGCGGGTAGCTAGGCGCGTGTAGTCACTATCACTCGAAACAATGCAAAATGCATCTAAGTTGCCGCTATACAAGAGATCCATTGCATCAATAATGAGAGCGCTATCTGTCGCATTTTTACCCGTTGTGTAGGCAAATTGCTGAATCGGTTGGATCGCAAAATCTAATAATTTATCTTTCCATTTTCCGAGTTGAGGTGTTGTCCAGTTGCCATAGATGCGCTTCACATGGGCTGTGCCATAGCGAGAGATCTCAGTCAACAAAGGCTCCACCAAATTAGGATCCGCGTTGTCAGCATCAATCAAGACCGCTAGCCGTTCTGATCTAAATTGCACCTCACCTTTCATGCGCTACCCTCCACCTAGGCATCTAGCCATAGATTAAGAAACTGATAGGAAAAAAGCATACCCGCCGATCGGGATCTGACTAACCTTAAGGCAACAACTATCAACCCCAAAAGAATCTAGATAAACACAAGGGGCTTATCTTTGAGAGGGGCAAAGGCTTCGGCATCGAAGCGGTAGAGCGCGGCGGGGCGTCCGGCTCCACGGGTCACTTTAACCCCCGTATCGCGCAGAAAACCTAGCTTCAGAAGGCGCGATCGAAAGTTGGAATAATCCGAAAATCCATCCCCTAAAACGATGGTATAGAGTTGATATAAATCGCTTAATGTAAACAGCTCGGGCAACACATCAAAGGCGATGGGGCTGTACTCTAACTTGTTGCGGAGGCGGCGATAGCCATATTGCAGCATTTCAGAATGGTCAAAGGCCAGATCAGGCAGTTGGTGCATGGGATACCAGGCAATGCCACTCACCCCATCGGCAATCAACTCGGCCTCAGCAAACCGCACTAGGGCAAAGTAACTCACCGAAAGATAGCGATCGCCATAACTCTCAGGGGCTTCGCGGGGGTCGCGGCGCGGCCCCCCAAAGGTGTAAAGCTGCTCTAGATAGAGGTTGCTCACGCGAATCTTTTCGGCCAACATCCGATAGGCGGCGGCTTCTAAGGATTCGCCCTCCCGCACAAGGGTTCCGGGCAACGACCAGGCATCTAAATATGGCGCTTTGTCGCGCAGCACGAGCAACACCAACAGGCGATTTTGGTCGGTATCTACCGAAAAAATGACGTTATCGACCCCCACCTTAAAATGCGCCAGCGATCGCTGACCCTCAGCCTGGCCATCTGCCTTTTTAACCGACTTTTTGACCGACTTTTTGACCGACTGTTTAGGGCGGCGTCCTAACATGCGTACAAATTCTCTCGGTGAATGTAATCCTCGATGGGAGGCGTCAACACATCGGAGGTATGGGTTTGGCGATAGTCGGTGGAAGACACGGGCAACCCTACCCAATCGGCGATCGCCACCTCTGCCCCCAGTTGCGTGACCGCAGCCACATCGGCCTCCGCTAATTCAAACCCAGGACGGGGAATCACCAGTAGCTTAACCTGTTGCAGCAAATCTTCGACCCGATACCAGCGGGGCAACTGAGAGAGCAAGTCCGTCCCGATCACCAAGGTCAACGTGGCATCTGGCCAGCGGGCTTGCGCCTGCTCCACCGTCACCAACGCCCGGGGGCTAGAGAGTTCGGGCAACACCTGGATGTTCTGGCGGGGTGGATCAATCACCTCAATCATCAAACACAGCATCTGCATCCGATGTGCTAACAGGGTTTGATGGGTTTTAAACGGATTGTCAGAGGCCCACACAGCCACCTGATCATAGTGATGAGACAACCACACCAAAATATCTTGATGCGCCGCTGTAGGCGGATCGGCACTCGTACCAAAGAGAGCAATGTTCATCATAAAAACCGAGGGAGCCTAGGATAAGGGTTGAAGGCGGATCGGAACCCGGAACAGCCATCGGCGGGAAACACCGCCAAGGCAGAAAAAGCGAGGAACATTGCGTTAGCCAGAGACAGGTGCAGGCACCTGTCTCGAAAGGCGAGCCTGGGTTTGGGTGGCGATCGCCCCTAAGGCTTCCGAAATGTCGGGGTGGTAGCGGCGCGGCTGGGTCACATGGCGCAGGTCGAGCGGAAGGGTTTGCACCGCAGCGGCAACACGTTGGGCAATGAGGCTCACCGATTCGGTTTCCACCGCGACCCGGGCACCCGCCTTCATCACAGGATGGAGCAGGGGAACTTCGCCCAGGAGGGGAACTTCGGTATGCAGGGAGAGGCGATCGCCCACCCACTGCCCCTGCTCATCGAAGGTACGGAAAATCTGCTTGCAACCGGGATAGGTCATCTTACCGCTAGAGGCTTTCATTGTGGGAATGCCGTCAATTTCTACCAGTTTATACACCCCATTCACCGGTGCGCCCGTCACCAGTTTGGTGCCAAAGCCATAGCCGTCAATGCAAGCGCCTGCCGCCTGCAACCGCATCACCTCCGCTTCATCGAGGTCGCCACTCGCAAAAATGGGCACGCCGGGGAGGATCGCCCGCACTTGCTGAGACAGCTCGACCAGATCCCCCGAATCAAGCCGGACTCCGCCTAACTCCAAGCCCTCAGTCGCCATCCGCTGCGCTAACGCCCGCGCCGCCGCCACCGCATCGTAGGTATCAATCAGCAATGGAGCCTTCGGAAAGTAGCGATGAAAGGCTGCAAACGCCTGCTGCTCACTGCCTTCGAGGGCTTCGAGCGCCATCACCAAGGAATGCGCCATGGTGCCACTCGGAACTTGCTGAAGGGCGATCGCCGCCCACACATTAGAGGTCGCTGACAAGCCCCCCGCCAAGGCCGCCCGTGCTGCCCACACCGAACCCTGGGGGCTAAAAGCACGCCGGGTGCCAAATTCTAGCAACGCTGCATCGGCTCCTGCCAGATCCCGCAGCCGCGCCGCCCGTGTCGCGATCAAACTTTGATAATTCAACGTATTCAGCAGAAAAGTTTCGACTAACTGCGCCTGCCACAGGGGCGCTTCTACCCGCAATAACGGCTCGTTGGCAAACACCACCGTCCCTTCAGGCACAGCCCACACATCTCCCTCAAACCGCGCCGTCGCCAACACCTGCCAAAACCGCTCTGGGGCATGGCTAAACAGCCCCGTCTGTTGTAAGGCCGTCAATTGCTCAGGGCTAAAGTGAAGATGCTCTAGATAGTCCAACGCCTGCGCCAGCCCCATCGCCACAACATAGCCAAACCCCTCGGGCAAGCGCCGCGTAAATAGCTCAAACCGAGCCGGTCGCTGGTCTACCCCCTCCCCGACATAGCAAGCCGCCATCGTCAGTTGATAGAGATCTGTGAGCAGGCTGTAGTCGTCTAGCCCCAAATTTAAAAGGTGTGGAAGGCGCATAAGGAAAAACCTCAAAGACTCCGGCTAATACGGAGGAATAAACAGAGCAGCCCAATGGCAACCAGCCTGTGGAGCAAGGGAGGAGGGCGATCGCCCTCGCTCAACCCATCCAAACTCAGATCAAAACCCAGATCAAATCCAGATCAAAACACTAACAACCGCAGCATTCTGACATCCACACGCATTCAGAGGGATACCTGACCTCAAACCGTGAACCCCAGCCCACCTCAAGCCATCACTCGAAGCATCAGGACTAAAAGCACCAGAATTGAAAGCGTCAGGATGAAAAACATCAGCGATGAGAACCTCTCTACCAGAGCTGCAGCCAATAAGATGTATGGAACCGATCGGGCGATCGCCTCCTAGACCGCTTCAAACCCCGTTTGCCACCCAAGACTTTTCCGATCGCCTTGGGTTTTATAGTCTTGGAACTACTTTTGCTTTCAATATAGTGATTTTAACCAAAATTATCATGTGCGTCTAGTTAATTTTGCTTATTTTTCTTAAAAAAATCGCGAACTTATAAAGGTTCTATAGTTTTTACTCAATTTAATTATATTGAATGTAACTAAAAATACTCTGTAATCTCGCCCTCATACCCCCATCTCGCCCGCGTAACCTCCAAAGCCAAGGCTGAAACCCATGCCACTATCCAACATTGTCGGTTCTAAAAATCACCATTCCACAAGTTAGGTAGGGTCACGGGATAGCCCCGCAGCCTGCAACTAGCACCAGGTCGATCAGCCGAGGTCGCGGTGACCTGCGCCAACCCCTGGCAAATCCCTTTACAATAAAGTTTATGAGTGAGTCCTCCAACCACTACCAGACTCTTGATGTGCCTCCCGCCGCTAGTGCTGCGGAGATCAAACGCGCATACCGTAATTTAGCCAAGCAATTTCATCCTGACTGCAACCCCGACAGCGATGATCATGAAAAAATTGCGGACATCAATGTTGCCTACGAAGTGCTCAGCGATCCGCACCAACGCCGCACCTACGATCGCCTGTTGTACTACACCCACGTTGACAATCCCAGCCCCACCCCCTCACCCCAAGCCACCCAAGAACGCCAGCGCCGCACCGCATCGGCTCAGACCCAATATCGCCGCCGCCAAACGGGTAGAACCGAAGATGAACATCTAGAGCGCTGGGTTTTGCAGGTTTATCAGCCTGTCAATCGTCTACTGCACCAAATTTTGCAGCCGTTGAGAGAACAAATTGATGACCTCGCCGCTGATCCCTTTGATGATGAGCTGATGGATGGGTTCCAAACCTATCTTGATGAGTGCCGCGCAACCCTCCAAAAGGCCCATGGCTCCTTTCGCTCGATGCCCAACCCCTCCACCGTTGCGGGGGTAGCGGCACATCTCTACTACTGCATCAACCAAGTCGGCGATGGCCTAGATGAACTAGAGCGGTTTACCTCTAGCTACAATGAATATTATTTGCACACGGGCCAAGAGCTGTTTCGCATTGCCAGAGGGCTACGCCGCGAAGCCCAAGCCGCCATGAACCTCCATGAATAAGCCCACCCGGTGAGAGAACAGATCGCCCCATGCTCCATCACCATGGGCATCTTGCTCTCGATCTGGGCATTCTACAGATGAACGGTGCCAATCTAAAGATCCAGATTGATCAGGTGCAAACAGACTGAACGATGCAGGCGATCGCCCAAGTTGTCAGATAGGATGGCGAAAGTTTATGCAACTTGGTTAAAGCTTTATTCCAGTTAGCGCTGGCATTTTCTACCCTAGAAGCAGGATTTTCGGAACCCTCGCGGCAAGAGCCTCTATCCTGATGGATTCATCCCGACGACTGGATCCTTTTTCTATCTCTGCTTTTTATCTCTGCTTTCTATGTTGTTCCAAGGTTCTTGGAGTGTGACCCATGCTTGAGTTGGTGAATGTGCTGCTGTTGGCGATCGCCCTTCTCTTTTTTCTGCCCATCTTAGTGTTGGTGGTCGAATGCGTCGCCGCACTTCTCCCCAAACGGCGGCAGGCCAGCGGGAAAGCGGCACCCTCGATCGCCGTATTGATGCCTGCCCATGACGAGGCCGCAGTACTCGGCATCACCCTCGACACCCTGCGCCCACACCTCAAAGAGCAGGATCAATTGGTGGTGGTGGCCGACAATTGCACCGACGACACAGCGGCGATCGCCCGCCAAGCCGGAGCCATCGTTTTAGAGCGCCATGATCCTGAGCATCGGGGCAAAGGCTACGCCCTCGACTTTGGCATGAAGCAACTCACGATGCACCCACCCGATATCGTGGTGATTGTGGATGCCGATTGCCGCGTTGAAGGCAATGCCCTAGAGCAAATTTCTCACCTCGCGCACCAAACGGGTAGACCCGTGCAAGCGGTGTATCTGATGGAACTACCGCCCCAGTTCAAACCCAGCAGTGCCATCTCAGCGCTCGCCTTTACTGTCAAAAACCTGGTGCGCCCTCGCGGCATGGAAGCGCTGGGGTTCCCTTGCTTACTCACCGGAACAGGCATGGCGTTTCCGTGGGAGTTACTGGCCAACTCGCCCCTGGCCAGCAGCAATATTGTCGAAGATATGCAACTCGGGTTTGATTTGGCGATCGCCGGCCACCCCCCGCTCCTCTGCCGCAATGCCCGCGTAACCGGCATCCTCCCGCAACAAGATAGCGCCGCCCGCAGCCAACGCACCCGCTGGGAACATGGCCACCTACAAACCCTCATCTCCCAAGTTCCCAACCTCACCCAACAAGGTATCCGCCAAGGTCGCCTCGATTTGATTGCCCTAGCGCTCGATCTCTTGGTGCCGCCGCTCTCCCTCTTAGTCATGGCCTGGGTCGCAACCATGGCGCTGTTGCTCGGTGCTACCCTCCTCGGTGCCGCCCTTCTCCCCGCCATCATCCTAGGCGCTGGTGGAGTGCTGATGACGGGGGCGATCGCCCTCTCATGGGCAGTCTTTGCTCGCCAGTTTATCCCCGCCCAAACCCTCCTCACAATCCCCCTCTATCTCCTCTGGAAGGTGCCCCTCTACCTAGCCTTCCTAGTAAAGCGCCAAACCCGCTGGGTTCGCACAGAACGCGATATCGCCAACGAACCCAAAAGCTAGCCCTCACAAAAGCTGACACTTATGCTTAGCTCCGGACTTGCACGGGCATGACCAGGTAGGTGGTTTTGAGACCACCGAGGGGCGTCAGAATCGAAGGGCTGGTGGCGGTGTTGAACTGCATTTGGATATCTCCGGTATTAAAGGCTTTGAGACCTTCGAGGAGATATTTGACATTGAAGGCGATTTCTAGGTCGTCGCCTGTAATTTGGGCAGGCATCGATTCTCGTCCACTGCCAACATCGGGAGCGTCTACCGATAGCACAACCTCTTGGGCAGTCGCGTCGAGGTTAAATTTGACGATGTTATTTTTCTGATCTGCCAACACGGCGATGCGCTCTAAGGAGCTAGTAAAGAGGCGACGATCGACGGTCATTTGGCGGGAAAACTGACGGGGGATGAGCTGGCGATAGTTGGGATATTGGCCTTCGAGGAGGCGGCTGGTGAGGCGTTGGTTTTCCCACTCAAAGGTGAGCTGGCCTTGGTCAAAGCGGAGGGCGATCGCCTCTCCGACGCCATTCATCTGCAACATCCGCTCTAGTTCACGCAGGGCTTTACCTGGCACCGTGACATCAAATCCAGCCTCACTAGCCACAGCCCCTTCTGAATGGGTCTGCACCACAGCCAAACGGTGGCCATCGGTCGCAGCAAACTCCATGCCATCTTCACCAACGGTGAGGTGAACCCCGGTTAGTACCTGTTTAGCTTCGTCACCACTGGCCGCAAACAAGGTGCCATGCAACCCATCAATCAGCGCTTCTACGGGGAGGCGTGTGCCGTTGGTGTCTTCGATCGTCGGGAGTTCTGGGTAATCTTCTGCCCCCATGCCCCGCACTTGGTAGCGGCCCGTAGCACAAGTCAGCATCACCCCTGGGTCATCGGCCTCATTGACCAAGGTGAGGGGACTATCTGGTAAGCGCGACACGATATCTGACAGCAGCCGGGCTGGCAAGGTAATTTTGCCACCTTCTTCGACTTGAGCATTAAAACTGGTTTGCACTCCCAAACTCAAATCAAAGCCCGTCAGGCGAATTTGCTGCGTTTCTGCGTCGGCCACCATCAAAACGTTGGCCAACACAGGGTGAGTCGGGCGAGTCGGAACGGCGCGGCTGACGAGGGAGAGGTGGGCGTTGAGGTCGCTCTGGGTGCAGGTCAGTTTCATGGAGGGTGCAGGAACCGTGAAGAATTGGGTGGGTGAAAACTGAAAAGCGGATTCGATGGCTATTTCAGCTTGGACGGTGATCTTAGCACCCCTCCTGTTTCGGTTCAACGCGATCGCCTGAACCCCTTGTTCTGCTTTCTTTCTACTCTTCCTATCTTTTAAAAAAATGATCAAAGATAGTAGTAGTAGAGCCTGTGAAATCTGTGGAGAAGATCGTGGGATCATGGCCTTGCAGGTGCTTTGCTGCTTTCTAGCCTGTGGAAAACCTGTGGAAAAAGGGGGTAGTTCTCCACAGGCTGCGATCGCCCAGAAAGTTATCCCCGATCCACTAGGGGTTTTCCCCGATCTTATCCCCCGGTTTCCCACAGAAAAGGCCAAAGTTTTCCACAGGGCGATCGCCAAGATCCTGAAACCCTTACTAGAAAGGATCTTCAGGATCCTCGACTTATCCACAGGCTGCGATCGCCCTTTGATCTTTGCCCCTCCAAGGTTTGGCGCGATCGCCCTCCGAGAGACTCTATCCAAACGCTACAGATCTGGTTAGACTGATCACAGAGATGATCTGTAACAATTTTTCACTCTATTTTGGCCGACGATTTGGCAAACGGTTTGGTAGACGGTTTGGTAGACGAGTCATCGACACCGTTTGATCGCTGTAGCGTAATGCTAATGCTTGTGGTTTGATGACTAGGCCACTGATAACTCTGATCAGTTACGGCCTCAGCCAGATCTATCCGACCAGATCTATCCGATGCGGCTTTGGTTGCATCTGCTTTGCTTGTTCTAACTGTTCTGGTTCACCTGAAAGCGATGACGATGAAGTTAATCGAAACTCGCGGGATGGCTTCCGCTCCAACCGTTACACCAGAGAAAGTTGGGCAGACGGTGCGCAAGACCTATCCCAACTACAAAGTGATTGTGCTGAATGATGACTTCAACACCTTTCAGCATGTGTCGCAATGTTTGATGAAGCACATTCCTCAAATGACGAGCGATCGCGCTTGGGATCTTACCAATCGCGTCCATTTTGAGGGCTTGGCGATCGTGTGGGTGGGGCCGCAAGAGCAGGCCGAGCTATACCACCAGCAACTCCGCCGCGAAGGGCTAACGATGGCTCCCTTAGAGGCGGCTTAATCTGATTTCAATCACAAACTCGTTAATCGCACCTTAACCCTAGGACACAGAAGATGGGAGATGATCGCTCTGGCAGGTTGGTATGGAACCATTCGACGCATTTGCCAGGGCTAATTCCTGTGTTAGATCGACTGACAAGGGTCGTGGGTGTGAGGACCGTCACCCCAGCGGTGATTGGCCGTGCTAATGGTAATACGCCACGCCTCACCATTAAGGTATCGGTGCCTATTCGGGGCGGCTTTAAGCTGCTTGCGCGCAAGGGAAAAAGCTTCCAGGAAGTGTTTGTGGTGACAACGCTGAGCACCGAAGAGTTAGAAGGGGCGATCGCCCAGCTATTGGCTAAATAAGTAGGAAGACATAATTATTTGTAAGATGTATTTCGCCTGCGCTTAATGCTCAACCCCTGACGAGAAGAGGGTTGAGCGGAGTCGAAACCCGGCAACTAAGCTTAACTTAATTCAGCCCACCTACTTAATAGCTGTCTCAATATAGCTGTAGCCCTGATCCATAGGACATTTACCTGTCATTCCCGCGCAGGCGGGAATCCATCTTGAGAGTCATGCAACCCATGGATTCCCGTGAAAACGGGAATGACGCTGGTCTGTCCTAACCTCTGTGACGATAGCTATAACAACGAGTCAAATAATAGTTGGCCAAAGACTAGAGAATCTCAATCCCATCTAAGCGCCGGATATCTTGGTCTACTTCATACCAGAGGGCACGATTGCGCGGGTCCGTTCGCAGCGCTTTGTTGAGATAGATGCGAGCTTTAACATAATGTTGCCCTTGGATCAAGAAGCGCCCCCAGCGTTGATAGGCGATCGCCTGCCACTGGCGCACCTCGGCATCTTGGGGCAGGCGTTGTGCTAAGCCTTCGATCAGGGCGATCGCCCTTGGGAATCGCTGCTCTCGGAGCGATCGCTCCAGCAACTCATACACCTGCTCTTTGAGCTGCTGGTCAGTTTGCGACACATTGGGGTCGCGCCCTACCGTTGGGCGTTTGCGAATGGGAGCCACGCTACCGTTGCTCGCCGGAGAAGATGACGGGGTTGCCGTCGAGTTAGGCGGCGGGGGTTGTGCCTTAGCTTGAGCTTGCTGGGTGTGCCGTCCTTTTAACACCGACGGCTGCATGGCATCAATGAGCTGGTGATAGGCTTCGGTTAGCCGGATGAAGGTCTCTTCGGCTTGCCGCGAGTTAGGATTCACATCCGGATGATACCGCCGCGCTAGGCGACGATAAGAGGCTTTGATGTCCTCATAGCTGGCTCCTTCTTTCAAGCCCAACAGGCGATAGCAATCCGCAAGCTTCATTCACAAAAAAAGCAGAATTAATGGAATTCTGCCATCAGAAATTATAAATAGTAAGACGATTCATAAAGAAATTACAAAACAGCATAAATGCTTAGCTGTTTTGATAGAGCAGGCGAGTCAATAAAAATGGATAGAACCCTTTGCCCAATAGGCTTTTAGACTTTTTTGCCCGTTGACCTCGGTTTACGGTTCACAGATCTGCCTTGTGCCACCTGTGTTCACGCTGCTGAGAGTGGGCTATCAGAGCTTCTACTTGTATGCGCTTGATCTACCAGGATTAATCGATCAGAATTGATCGAGTAAAGAGGACTGGAGTAGAGGCGATGGAACATCTGCTCCAATCCTCCGATGGGAGTCGGGATCTTGCCAACTAAAGCCTCGGTAGGGGGCTTAGGTCGTTTCTTCGATCACGCGATCGATCAAGCCGTAGTTTTTGGCCTCTTCCGCTGACATAAAGTTGTCGCGGTCAGTATCTTTGTTGATCTGCTCGACGGTTTGCCCTGTGTGCATCGCCATCAATTCATTCAATTCTTGGCGTACCCGAAGAATCTGCTTGGCCTCGATTTCAATATCGGTTGCCTGCCGCCGTCCGGTGCCGCCTAGGGGTTGGTGAATCATGATGCGAGCGTGGGGCAGTGCCGTCCGCTTGCCCTTCGTGCCTGCGGCCAGCAGAAATGCCCCCATCGACGCAGCCAAGCCGACGCAAATGGTGACCACCTCAGACTTGATGTGCTGCATGGTGTCGTAAATGGCCATGCCTGCAGTGACCGAGCCACCAGGGGAGTTGATGTAGAGATAAATGGGCTTGTTCTGATCCTCAGAGTCGAGGTAGAGCATGGTGGCAATGATGGAATTAGCCAGGGAGTCGGTCACTTCTTGACCCAAGAAGATAATGCGCTCTTGGCTCAGACGGGTGTAGATATCGATCCACCGCTCGTAGGTGCTACCGGGCAAGCGGTATGGAACACTGGGAATTCCAATAGGCATAGGTCTTGGCAGGTAAAGGGGATATAAGAAGAACAGAGAAGAGGCTTGCCGACCCGACGCTAGGTTAAGGCCGGAACGGGCATGGGAAGCTGCTTAGAACTTTCAAGAACGCGGTCAATAAGGCCGTATTCTTTGGCTTCGGCAGGGGTCAGATAGAGCATCCGATCAGTATCTTTGGAGATCTTTTCGGCGGGTTGCCCCGTGTTTTTGGAAAGGATTTCGAGGGTCACTCGTTTGTTGACAAAGACCTCTTGGGCGCGGATTTGGATATCGGTTGCCTGACCTTGGGCACCGGTGCGGGGTTGATTCAGCACGATGGTGGCATGGGCTAGGCTGGCGCGGTAGCCTTTGGTTCCGGCGGAGAGGATCATGGCGGCAGTGCCCATGGCTTGCCCCACGCAGATGGTATGCACGGGGGGCTTGATGTAGCTTAGGGTGTCGCAGATGGCAAAGGCTTCGGTTTCAAAGCCAATGGCGTCTCCGTCATACCAGGAGGTGCCCGTAGAGTTGATGTAGAAGAAGATGGGCTTGTCTGGGTCGTCAAACTGGAGGTACAAGAGTTGAGCGATGATGAGTTCCGTCACGTCAACCCCCACGCGCCGTTTGACGTCGTCAGACGAAAAAAGCGGCATCCCGAGGTAAACAATCCGCTCTTTGAGCAGAAGGGATGGCAGGTCGGGGGGAGGGGTACGGAAGGATGTGTCGCCGTAGTAGGACGATTGAACCGCTTTGATGGGTGAGTCCATATGCAAATGTTGCAGTTATCGTTGCAGTTGCGTGAAACAGGGATATTCCTTCTAACATAGTAGCGTGAACCTGAAAGGTGGTAGGAGCCAGGGCTATGAGAGTAGGGTTGCAGGCAGCGTTGAGCGATGGCAATTTGGATGTGGCTCAACCGAACAATCAGCGGCAATTGGCGGTGTCGATTTCGGCGATCGCCGAATCAGAAAGCCGCACGGCTCCATTAAATCTATGCTTGATTTTGGATCATAGTGGCTCGATGGCTGGGCGACCGCTAGAGACTGTAAAGCAGGCGGCACACCGGATTGTGGAGAGTCTGACCCCGGGCGATCGCCTCTCTATTGTGGTGTTTGACCACAAGGCCAAGGTGCTGGTGCCGAGTCAGGTGGTTGAGCATCCGTCGGGGATCAAGGTTCAAATTAACAAGCTCACCCCCAGTGGTGGCACGGCCATTGATGAAGGGATGCGCCTCGGTATCGAAGAACTGGCGAAGGCTAAAAAAGATACAATTTCCCAGGCGTTGCTGCTGACGGATGGCGAAAATGAGCATGGCGACAATGATCGCTGCCTAAAACTAGCCGAGTTGGCGGCGAACTATAACCTCACCCTCAGTGCCTTGGGGTTTGGGGATCATTGGAACCAAGATGTTTTAGAAAAAATTGCCGATGCGGCGGGGGGAACCTTAGCCTACATCCAAAAGCCAGAGGATGCGGTGGCGGAGTTTAGCCGCTTGTTTCAACGAATACAGTCTGTGGCGTTGACCAATGCCTACCTCCGCATCAAGCTGATGCCCAATGTACGACTGGCCGAAATGAAGCCCATCGCCCAGGTGGTGCCCGAAACCGTCGAACTCAGCCCCTCCCAGGAGGGCGATCATCTGCTGATCCGGCTTGGTGATCTCATGGTTGACTCGCCTCGGGTTGTCTTGCTCAATTTCTACGCCGGGACGTTTCCGGAGGGGACTCATCCCTTGGTGGCGATGCAGGTGCGCTATGATGACCCCGCCCTGAACCAGGAAGGGCTGCTCTCGGAGGCGGTGACGGTGTCGGCAGAGGCGATCGCCACCTACCAAGCGCAACCGGATGCGCGGGTGCAAAACCATGTGCTGGCGCTGGCCAAGTATCGCCAGACCCAGATTGCCGAAACGAAGCTCCAACAGGGCGATCGCACGGGGGCGGCCACTATGCTGCAAACGGCGGCTAAAACAGCGCTGCAAATGGGTGACCAAAATGCTGCCACGGTGCTGCAAGAGAGCGCCACACGGTTGCAATCTGGGCAAGCCCTCTCGGAGAGCGATCGCAAGAAAACCCGCATCGCCTCCAAAACCATTCTGCAAAGCAACTAATCTGCCGGGCGATTGGGAGAGAAGACGGTGATCGGTGCCTTTTCCCAAAGGTATAGCCGTAGCCATGATCCATCGGACATTTCTCTGTCATTCCCGCGCAGGCGGGAATCCATCTTGAGAGTCGTGCAACCCATGGATTCCCGTTTCCACGGGAATGACGCGACTTAATCACCGTTTGTGGCGGCGAAGAGCATCCATGAACGGCTGTAAAACGTCTGTGACTAAGCTGTGATTTCCGTCTCTAAGATTTTTGTGAAAGGCAAATCCACTCAGCCTAAGGGATTTGTGTGAGGATAATGGATCCCCCGATCCTTAACGTTGTAGCAGTCAGGGTTGAGAAAATGGGGAGGACTCGCTTACTGGGTTGCCTTC
>Ga0105044_10003732_pt1 | contig 20865 bp, 15 predicted proteins | sample MAT01_FD_78092 | JGI IMG/M metagenome (GOLD analysis project Ga0105044, IMG submission 78092) | Freshwater microbial communities from Lake Fryxell liftoff mats and glacier meltwater in Antarctica - MAT-01 | ecosystem: Environmental > Aquatic > Freshwater > Ice > Liftoff microbial mat | place...
GCATGGGCCGGATCGTGTCGGTCGGCTCGGGATACCGGTTCGAGACCGACGTCCGGGTCGACGCCCGGACGTTGGAGCGGGTCGCCGCCCGGGCCCGAGCCGGCGACCTCGAGGGCGACCCGACCGCGCAGGCGGCGACGCTGCGTGCGGTTCGGGCTTCCTGGCGCGGCGCGGCGTTCGGTGAGCTCGTGTCACACCCGCGGGTGATCGCAGCGCGGGACCATCTCGATGGTCTCCGCGCGGTGATCGACGAAGAGCTCGCGGCGGCGCTCCTCGACGCGCGCCAGGCCGAGTCTGCCCACCTGTTGCTCGAGGAGCTGGTGCGTGAATCGCCTCGCAGTTCGCGCCGTTGGTCGTTGCTCGCGCTCGCGAGCTACCGATTGGGCAGGCGCGACGAGGCCCTGGTCGCGAGCATGCGAGCGAACGACTTCCGAACCGACGCCGGTCCGGCCGACGACGAGCAACTCGTGCGGATCTTCCGTGACGATCCGGTCCTGTTGACGGTGCCCGCGGGGCCGGTGACGCGGCGAGCGGTCCCGATCGTCGGCGTACCGGTCGACCCGCGTCTTCGTCGGTATCCGCTGGTCGGCCGCGACGCCGATCTGGCGCGCCTCGAGGCGGCGATCGACCAGGCCGCGGCGGTACCGGCGCCGTCGGCGTCGCACCTGCTCGTGGTGGAGGGTGAACCGGGGATCGGGAAGACGACGTTCGCATACCGAGCGGCGACGGCTGCATCCGGTCGGGGGCTCCTCGCGCTCTGGGGCTGGTGCGACCTGGCGCCGAACGAGCCCTTCGCGGCGCTCGGGCGCCTCGTGGAGGACCTCGTGGCCGCGCTGGGTGCCGCGGTGGTCGGCGAGCTCGCCGGCGACGACCTCCCGCCACTGGTCGACCTGGTTCCCGATGCCGTCTGGGAGCCGGGCCAGCACGGCACGGGAGGCGCGCCGACGACGGTCTCGCGCGATGCTGCGCTCCGGGTGCTGGTCGCAGCAGCACGGCAGCGTCCGATCCTCTGCGTCGTCGACGACGTGCAGTGGGCGCAGCCGTCGACCGTCGGTGCGCTGCTCGATCTCGCTGCCGTCGACGCTCCGATCGCGCTCGTGGTGGTCGGGCGCCTCGGCCATGTGCCTCCCGAACTCGAGGTCGCGCCGGAGCAGAAGGTCGTGCTCGCCGAGCTCGACGTCGACGCGGTTCGGGAGTTCCTGGCGCGAGCGCTCGACTTCGAACCCGATGCCGAACTCGCGGAGCTGATCTGGTCCCGTGCCGCCGGCCACCCCCTGTTGCTCTTGAACATCGTCGAGTCGATCGAACCGTCGGCGACCCGCGAAGCCGTGTACTCGCTGGCCTCGGGGCAGGAGCTCCCGAGGTCGGTGGCCGATGGGGTTGCTCGACGGCTCGCCGAGCTCGGCCCCTCGACGCTGCTGGCGGTCAATGCCGCGAGCGTCCTCGGACCGTCGTTCTCGCCTCCGCTGTTGGCCGACATGATCGATCTCGACGAGCACGCTCTCGCGGAAGCCACCGCGGCCGGGATCGTCGCACCCGAAGCCCGACGGGGACGCGCCCGGTTCTGTCACGAGCTCGTGCGGGCTGCGATCTACGACGGCCTGGCTCCACTCGAACGGGCCCAGTTCCACGAGGCTGCGGGGAAGGCCCTCGAGAACCGGGGGGTTCCGCGGTGGAACGAGGTCGCGTTCCACTTCGTGGCCGCGGCCGAGCTCGACCCGCGGCGCGCGGCGATCGCCAGTCGGCGAGCGGGGCGGGAGGCAACGAAGTCGTTCTCGTTCGCGCAAGCCGCGGAGCACCACCGCCTCGAGGTCGAGTTGCTCGAGCTGGCCGGTGAGACCGACACGCCGGCCCTCGTCGACGCCCTCGTCGAACGGGGCGAATCGATGCTCCGCTGCGGCGATCCCGGGATGGTCGCCGTCGCGATGCGGGCGGCGCTGCTCGCACGCGGGCACGACGACGCGGATCGCTTCGCCCGGGCGATGACCGTGCTGTGCGACATGGGCCTCACGAGTGAAGCCGGTGCGCCTGATCCGGAGATCGTCGAGCTCCTCGATGCGGCGTTGGCGGGAGCTCGCGATCCGGACCTGATCGCGCCGCTGGCCGCGGCCGGGAGCTATCTGTTCTCGTTGAGCGGCGACTGGTCGCGATGTCGGACGCTGTACGACCGGGCGATTTCGTGCGGCGCGAGCGAGCGGGCGATGGCGGCGGTGTTGCCGTTCGCGTCGCTTGCGCTCGGTGGACCCGATGATCTCGGACGACGAGCGGCCGCGGCCGACGACCTCGAGCTCATCGGGGAGCACCTCGGCGACGTTGGAGTCCGCTCGGCGGCGCTCGACGTTCGCATCGGAGTCCAGCTCCAGATGGGGGACCCCCACTTCCGGACGACGCTCGACCGAATGATCGAGATGGAGGGACGCGTCAGCGAACCGGGGAGCCGCTGGGGGATCTGTTACCTGACCGCCACCCGCGAGCACATCGACGGCGATCTCGCCGCCGCGGAAGCTGCCGCCGCCGAGGGGCTGGGTCCGGTCGGGAACGGGGTCGCTGACTCTCGTCGTTGGGCCACCTACGGCGCGCAGATCGTGGCGTTGCGGTTCGACGAGGGCCGGCTCGCCGAACTGGTCCCGATGCTCGAGGACGCGGTGCGTGACCAGCCGGACGTCGCCGCCTGGCAGGCGGTGCTCGTGGGTGCGCTCGCCGCGAGCGGCGCCGCGGACCGCGCCGGGCGCATGTTCGACGATCTCGCGATCGACGAGTTCGCGGCGCTGCCTCGCGACTTCACCTGGACGGCGGCGATGACGGTGCTCGTCGGGGAACTGGCCCGGTCCGTCGACGTCGCGCGGGCGCGTGTCGCGTACAACGCGCTCGGGCGGTACGCCGGCCGCATGAGCTGGTCGGGGAGTTGCACGTTCGGGCCGGTGGACCAGGCGCTCGGCGAGGCCGCGGCTGCGTTCGGCGACGAGGTGTCGGCGGCCGCGCATTTCAGCCGGGCGGAGGAGATCGCGACCCGACTCGGTGCCCCCCGGATGCTGGCTCGGGCTCGGGTCGGATCAGCCCTCCGCTTGCCCGGACGCGCCGGAGACGGTATCGTGAATTAGCACTCACCAACCGCGAGTGCTAATTCGATTTTCGAACGGTTTTCCGTTCGTCCACCTGCGCATTCGCGCATTCAGTCACAGTCAGACAGCTGTCGAGGAGGCACATCGATGAACCTCTCACCTCTCGAGGACCGGATCGTCGTCCGGGCGGGCGAGGCCGAGGAGACCACCGTGAGCGGGCTGGTCATTCCCGACACCGCGAAGGAGAAGCCCCAGCAGGGCGAAGTCCTCGCTGTGGGTCCCGGTCGCCGGGCCGAGCAGAGCGGCGAAGTGATCCCGATCGACCTCGCAGTGGGCGACAATGTCGTCTACTCGAAGTACGGCGGGACCGAGATCACGATCGACGGTGAAGATCTCCTGATCCTCAGCTCCCGCGACGTGCTCGCCAAGATCACGGGTGGCAAGAAGAAGAAGTAGTTCCCGAACCTTCCGGTTCCAGGCAGGCGGCGCTCCCCCGGGAGCGCCGCCTGTTCGCGTTCAGGCCGTGCGTTCGGCGGCGAGCTTCTTGGCCCAGGCGTAGTCGGCCTTGCCGTTCGGCCCCCGCGGGACGTCGTCGACGATCACGACATGACGGGGCCGCTTGAATCCGGCGAGCCGGCCGCGCACCTCGTCGGCGATCTCGGCCTCGGTGACGGTGGCGGCGTCGTGCACCGACACGACCGCGGCGATCGCCTCCCCGAAGCGGTCGTCGGGGACACCGACCACGATCGCATCGACCACCGCCGGGTGCAGCTTCATGGCCTCTTCGACCTCTTCGGGGAAGACCTTCTCGCCTCCGGTGTTGATCGACACCGAACCTCGCCCGAGCAGCTCGACGGTCCCGTCGGCCGCGACCTTCGCCCAGTCACCGGGGATCGAGTACCGCTCGCCGTCGAACGTGCGGAAGGTTCCCGCCGTTTTCGCCTCGTCCTTGTAGTAGCCGAGGGGGATCGGGCCGCCGAGCGCGAGCAGGCCGATTTCGTCTGACCCGGGCTCCACGGCGCGTCCGTCTTCGGTGAGCACGCGGCAGTGCTCGCCGATCTGGAACGAGGCGGTGGTCGTCTCGGCGCCGGGTGCGGTGATCTGGTTCGCGAACCCGACGCCTTCGCTGGATCCGAGGGAGTCGAAGCAGAGGAAACTCCCGTGCTTCATCAGCGCCTGCTTCACCTCGGCAGTCCACATCACTCCGGAGCTGATGATGAGCACCACCGACGACAGGTCGTACGGCTCCCCCCGTTCGGCCGCGGCATCGAGGGCCTTCACCATCGGGCGCCCGAACGCATCCCCGACGATGGCCATCTGGGTGACCCGTTCCCGGGCAACCGCTGTCCACAGCTCGTCGGCGTCGAAGTTGCGTTGCTCGAGCGTGACGATCGTGCCGCCCATGGTGAGCGCCTGCAGTGAGCTGAAGAAGCCGGTGCCGTGCATCAACGGCGACGCGGGCAGGTGGACCGCAGTGCGGCCGTTGTCGGCGACGCGCTGCGCGGTCGGACCGAAGGCTTCCGGGGTGTCGGGCAGGGTCTCACCGGCGAGGCCGAGCACCGTCGGCATCAGCGTTGCGAAGAGGTCGTCGTTGCGCCACATCACGCCCTTGGGCATGCCGGTGGTGCCACCGGTGTAGAGGATGTAGAGGTCGTCGCCCGACCGCACGATCCGCTCGGCCGGCTCGTGGCCGGCGACGAGGTCTTCGTACGCGATGGCGCCGTCGACCAACGGGGAGCCGTCGTCGACTTGCACGATCGCGCGCAGCTTCGGGGCCCGGTCGCGCACCTTGGCGACCTGCTCGCCGAGCACCCCGTGGAAGAGGAGCACCTCGGCGTCGGAGTTGTCGAGCAGGTACAGGAGCTCCTCTTCGAGGTAGCGGTAGTTCACGTTCACCGGCGCGGCCTGGAGCTTCCACGTCGCGAAGGTGCCCTCGAGATACTCGGGGCAGTTGTAGAGGTAGCTCGCGACCTTGGCGTCGGGTCCGAGCCCGAGGTCGGCGAAGGCGCGGGCCAGACGGGCTGATCGGTCCTCGAACTGCGCCCAGCTCGTCTTGCGGTCGCCGTGGATCAGGGCGGGGGCGTCGGGCCGGGCGTCGGCGATCGCCTCCCAGCACGTCGCGAAGTTCCAATCCCCCGGCATGGTGCCTCCCTGTCTGGTGGAAACCGGTGCCGAGTATGGCCCAGAAGGCCGCATCGGGGCTCGGGCCCGTCGCCCGCCACCGAAAGTGGCCGCTCTGTGGGCCGGTGGACCCATTGTTCACTTTGCGTGGTGTCCGTATCGTCCGAACGGCTCGGAGAGGGCTGGGAGGCCGACTGAGCGTGGCCAGGCGTCCGACGGCTTCGCAGAGGGAGAGCGAGCACACGTGAAGCTTCGGAAGTCGACCAGGTCGGCACCGTTCGAGACGACGCTGCCGTCGATGGACCTGACGCCGGACAGCCACGACGACGACCTGTTCTCCGACGGGTCGGACGCGGTGGTCTCTGCGACCGAGCTCGCGCACGCCACGGCCGAGGTCAGCGACCACCGCGAGGCCGTCGAGGTCCTGCGTCGGATGATGAACGCGGTCGACCAACAGCTCAGCGCCGACGGCACGCCCGTCGCACCCGCAGCGCCGCGGCACCTCGTGATGCCGGCCCTGCCGCCACGGGTCGGCGCGCGCCCGATGCTGGGCGAGATCCTGGAGACCAAGGGAATCCTGAGTCACGAGCAGATCAACGAGGCTCTGTTCGAGCTCGTGTCGACGGGGAAGCGCCTCGGGGCCTTCCTCGTCGACGCGGGCCTGATCGACGAGCAGGTGCTCGCAGCTGCGCTGGCCGAGCAGTTCGGCCTGCATCTGGCGGACCTCCGCCGGGAGGCGCCGAGTGTCGACGCGATCGCCACGGTCACCGAGAAGGCGGCGCGCGAGCTCGCCGTGATCCCGTTCCGGTGCAACGACCGCCAGGTCGCGATCATCGTCGCCGACCCGACGCCACCGGGCCTGGTCTCGACACTCACCGAGATGACTGGTCGTCAGGTGACTCTGCTGTTGGCCCCCGTCTCCGACATCCGCCGGGCGATCGAGACGAGCTACAAGGCCACGGCCAAGGTCGACGAAGCCGTTCGTGCCTTCGAGACCCTCGCCGTCGAGCGCGTCGTCGACGAGACGCCCAAGGCGGTCGTCGACGAGAACGCACCCATCGTGCAGGTGGTCACGCTGATCCTCGAGCAGGCGGTGCGCGACCGCGCGTCCGACGTGCACATCGAACCACTCGACGGACGCCTTCGGGTGCGCAACCGCACCGACGGCGCGCTCCACGAGGTGCTGAGTCTCCCCGAGTCCATGGCGCAGTCGCTCGTGAGTCGCATCAAGGTCATGGCGAACATGAACATCGTCGAGCGGCGGCGTCCGCAGGACGGTCAGATCGAGACGAACGTCGGCGGCAAGGCCCTCGACATCCGGGTGAGCACGACGTCGACGATGTTCGGCGAGAAGTGCGTCATGCGGCTGCTCGACAAGAGCCGTGCGCTGTTCCAGCTCGGCGACCTCGGCATGCCGGCCGACACCGCGGTGCGCTTCGAGAAGCTCGTTCGCTCGCCCTACGGCATGGTCGTGTGTGCGGGCCCGACCGGCAGCGGCAAGACCACCACGCTCTACGCGACGCTCACGGAGATCAACCGCGAAGAGATCAACGTGATGACGATCGAGGACCCGGTCGAGTACATCTTCCCGGAGATCAACCAGATCCAGATCAACGAGCAGGCTGAGATCACGTTTGCGAACGGGCTCCGCTCGATCCTGCGCCAGGACCCCGACGCGGTGATGGTCGGTGAGATCCGCGACGTCGAGACGGCGAGGATCGCGGTCCAGGCTGCGCTCACGGGGCACTTCGTGATGTCGTCGGTCCACGCCGCCGATTCCACCAGCGCTCTGCACCGCTTCCTCGACATGGGCATCGAGCCGTTCCTCATCGCGTCGTGCCTCACCGGTGTGGTCGCCCAACGGTTGATGCGGCGGGTGTGCCCGACGTGCAAGGTGGCGTACGAGCCCGACGCCGAGGAGCTCGCGTACTACGAGCAGGCGAACGGCCCGGTCGACCCGCAGTTCGTGCGGGGCGAGGGCTGCAACTTCTGTGGCGGCACCGGCTTCTTCGACCGCATCGGGATCTACGAAGTCATGCCGCTCGACGACCAGATCAAGCAGCTGGTGATCGACAACGCGGCCCAGGACGTGATCCGCAAGACGGCGATCGAGTCGGGCATGCGGACGCTCGCCGACGAGGCGTTGCGCCTCGTGGCCCGCGGCGAGACCACCATCGGCGAGGTGCTCCGCACCGTGTACGTGCTCTAGCTGGGACAGGGAGAACTCGAGTCATGGCAACGTTCAAGTACGTGGCCGTCGCACCCGACGGCACCAAGGTCAAGGCCGCCGGTGAGGCCGAGAGCGCCAACGTGCTCAAGAACCAGCTCGCGCTCCGCGACTTCCAGGTCGTGAAGATCCGCGAGAAGAAGGGCATGAACATCGAGATCACCAAGGAGCGCGTGCCGCGCCAGGTGGTGATGCACTTCTCCCGGCAGATGGCCGCGTTCACTCGCGGCGGCATCCCGCTGACGGACGCACTCGGGATCGTCGCGGAAGGCGTCGACAACAAGCGGTTCAAGGCGATCCTCCTGCAGGTGCAGGAAGCGCTCCACGCCGGCGTGACCTTCTCCGACGCACTCTCGGTGCACGCGAGCGTGTTCCCGCCGTACTACCTCGGGATCCTCAGCTCGGCCGAGCACACCGGCCGCCTCGACGAGGTGCTCGACCAGCTCGCCGACTACATGGAGCGCGACGGCGAGGCGAGCCAGAAGCTGAAGTCGGCGATCATGTACCCGATCGTCATCGCGCTCGCTGCGATCGGTGTCGTCGTGCTGATGGCGACGTACGTGCTGCCGAAGCTCACGAAGTTCTTCGAGGAGTTCGACGCGAAGCTCCCGTTGAGCTCGCGGATCCTCATGGGCCTGGCCGACTTCTTCAAGAACAACGTGTGGTTCACCCCGACCATGATCGGTCTCGTCGTCGGCATCTTCCTGTGGACGAAGATGACCCGGCCCGGACGGGAGCTGAAGGACAAGCTCCTGCTCAAGCTGTGGCTGTCGCGTGAGATCGTGCGCTACGCGGCGGTGGAGCGGTTCTGCCGGATCATCGGAGCGATGATGCAAGCCGGCGTACCGCTGCCGGAGGCGATGCAGGCCGCGATCGCGAGCACCAACAACACCGTGTTCGAGAAGAAGCTCACCACGGTCAACGAGGCGATGCTCGAGGGTCAGGGAATGGCCGAGCCGATCGCGGCCACCGGCATCTTCCCGAAGCCGGCGGTGCAGATGATCCGGGTCGGCGAGGAGACCGGCACGCTCGACAACCAGCTCGAGATCGCGGCGAACTACTACGGCACCGAGCTCGAGTACCGGCTGAAGAAGCTCATGGCGCTGATGGAGCCCGCGGTGATCATCTTCATGGGCGTGATCGTCGGGTTCGTCGCGGTGGCGATGGTGCAGTCGATCTACGGCATGATGCAGGGCAGCGAGTTCAAGTAGTGATGGACGTAGCGCCCGTACCGACGGCACACGAACGAGGCTTCGGTCTCATCGAGGTGCTCATCACGATCGCAATCGTGTCGATCGCGTTCGTCGCGCTCCTGAGCGCGATGGGAACGATGATCGTGGCCGGCGCGCAGCATCGCGAGCTCACGCGCACCGAGGCCCTCGCCCGTAACGCGGCCGAGTACGTGAAGTCGAGTGTGATCTACACCGACTGCGCGATGAGCTACACCCTCACTGGTTTGCCGATCGCGGACCCGTCCCAGTACACGGCTGCTGTCACCTCGGTGAAGGTCTGGAACGGAGCTGATCCCGCTGTATTCACGCCGAGCGTTCCCGGTTGTTCCGACACCGGTGTACAGCAGGTGACTGTCACCGTTGCAAGGACCGGCGGGGTCTCGCAGGCGGTCACTGTCGTGAAACGGGAAGCATGAGCGCGCGAAGCCGGAGACGGCACGCCGATGATGGGTTCACTCTCGTCGAGCTCCTGGTCACGATCGCGATCACTGGCATCATCCTGAGCTCGGTCACGATCGCGGTCTCGATGGGCTTCGAGCGCACGGCCGAAGCCGAACGCCGAGCCGACCACTCGAACGTCGCGGAGTTCACCGCCCGGTACTTCGGCGCCGACGTCGCCTCGAGCGGGGCCGACCAGACCGGCGTGACCGCGTGCCCCGGTTCCGGCGCGGTGCTCAGCATGATCGTGACCGACGGGAGAACCGTCACGTACCAGCGTGCGCAGGTCGGCGCGAAGTGGGTGCTCTCCCGCACGCTGTGCTCGGGGCCGTCGGTGGTCGCCTCGCAGGAGCTCGGCAGCAGTCGCGACGAGTTCACCGCGTCCGGCTCGTGCCCGGGTGGCGGGGGCGCCCAGTGCACCCTCTCGGTCACCTGGGCGAGCGGCGACGGCGACTTCACGCTGCGCGGGTCGCGGCGCGCCGGCTGAGCAGCGCCGTTCGTCTAAGGCCGATATCGGGTCCAGCGACCTATATCTGCGAATCGTCCGGATCCGTAGCCTCCAAGGGTCTTCCGATCCACGGGTGGGAGGGCGCCTCCCGGCACCGCTCGGGGGTGGGACGCAACACACACAGGCGGTGCCGACGGAGGCACCCGATCGAAGGGAACCAACAGTGCTGAAGAACCTCATGAACCGTGAGGACTGGAGCGACAAGAACGTGGCCCAGAAGGGCTTCACGCTCATCGAGCTCCTCGTCGTCGTGGCAATCCTCGGAATCCTCGCCGTCGTCGGCGTGCTCGCCTTCGGTGGTCTCACCGACGGTGCGAAGACGGCTGTGAACAAGACCGAGCTCGCCGAGATCCAGACGGCGGCGAAGGCGTTCAAGGCGACGACGGGTGCGGCACCGACCGCGCTGACCGACCTGACCGGCGGTGGCAACCCGCTCGTCGAGACCCCGGTGAAGTGCGCGTACACGTTCCCCGGTGGCGTCACCACGCAGGGTGCCTGCACCTGATCCACGCGACACCTCGCAGCGTGGGGAGGGCCGGTCGGGCCCTCCCCACCGCTGCATGCACCACGATCTCGAACCCGGCCGCACGAGGAGGGGGAACCGCACGATGAGCGCAGCGCAGCGCAGCCGGTACCGCAAGCTCCGGGCCGGCGCCTCTGACGAGAGCGGCAGCGCCCTCCTCATCGCTCTCGTGATGATCTTCGTCGTGGCGATCCTCGCCACCGCGGTGTTGAGCTACACCGGCACCAGCCTCACCGCGACGAAGTCGGTGCGCGACGACCGGGCCAACCTCTACGCCGCCGACGGCGCGCTCGACACCGCGATCCAGAACATCAAGAACGCCGATCCCCTCGACGGTCTCGGGTACAACGGCGGCGACCCGTGCGCGCTCAGCGTCCCCGGGGTCGCCCCGGCGCCGACGGTGACCGTCGACTGCGCCGGCGCCACCGAGGCATCCGCCCTCGGCGTCGGCGACGGCGGCAACCTCTCGAACCAGCCGAAGTTCGCGATCCAGACCCTCGGGCGTCGCTCCAACCAGGCCGGCCCCCCGAACAAAGACATCAACAACTTCTCCGACATCCTCGCGTTCTGGGCGAACGGATCGGCCGCCGAGCCGGGCCTGGTGTTCAGCCCGAGCTTCAGCAACGCGGCCGGCGTCGCGAAGCTCAAGGGCGGCGTGTTCTCGAACTCGACGATCGTCGCCGACACCGGCACCCTGCAGACCGACCCCGACACCACGTTCGGATCGAGGCAGGGCTGCAGCGTGAGCCGAGGCGGCGCGATCATCGTCGAAGGCAGCGCGACGAACCCGAACTGCACGTCGCCGGTGGGCTACCCGGGCCCGGGCGGCTATGGCGCCGACGCCGACGCGTCGCGCAACGACCCCCGGTTCACCAGCCGGGCCGACCTCCAGGGCATCCCGACGAACAAGCCCGCGCTCCCCACCTGCACGGGAACGCTGCTGACGTTCTCGCCGGGCTGGTACGACAACGCCAAGGCGCTCTCCGACCTGACCCGCACCTGCAAGGGTCCCGACAACCTCGGCGCCGACTTCTGGTTCCAGCCCGGCCTCTACTACTTCGACTTCCGCGACGGCACTGCGACCACCTGCGCCAACGGCGGCGGCTCGCAGTTCCGGGAGTGGTGCGTCGGGGACCAGAAGGGCAACCCCCGCATCGTCGGCGGCACGCCCCTCGGATGGGATCCCACCCCCTCCGCCAGCTCGCCGGCCTTCAACCCGACGGCCGCGACGAGCACCAACTTCACCAACCCGGCGAGCGGAGCGGTGATCGACGGCACCTCGGCCACGGCCAATCCGTACTCGTCGGGATCGAGCGCGATGAAGGCGACCGGCGACGACGGCGGGAGCTTCACCAGCCGGAACCTCGCCTACGCGATCAGCTCGGGTGCGATCACCGACTCGAACGCAGCCAAGTACACGGCGAGCTGCACGTTCGGGTGCAGTGCGAACGTCGTGCTGAGGAGCTTCCCGACCATCCCCGCCGACGCGGTCCCGTCGTCGGCGACCCTCTCGATCCGCCACCGGGAGAGCAACACGGGCGTCTCCGCCAGCGTCGACATCCTGAGCGCGTCGAACGCCGTGATCTGCTCGCAGTCCCAGACAGTCACGACCGCGAGCAACCCTGCGGTGTCGACCTGGAACCTCCCTGCGAACTGCCTCGACACTGCTGCGAAGGTCAACGGCGTGAAGGTCCGGTACAACGTCAGTGCGCCGTTCTTCTCGGGGACGCGGTCGTTCTGGCTCGACGGCGCGGAGCTCACCGTGAACTGGGCGACCGCGACCGGGCGTTCGATCACGGTGTCCGGCTTCAACGCCTCTGTGCCGAGTGACGCCGCGAACCTCAGCGCCACCCTCACGGTGGAGCACAGCGAGAGTGCGGGCACCTCGCCGCAGGTGGTCCTCAGCCCGGGAGGGGGAGCGTGCACCTTCACCCCGGGCGTCGGTGCGATGAACGTGGCAGCGTGTCTCAACACGCCGGCGAAGTTCACGAACCTGACGGCGACGTACTCGGCGACTCTCGGCGCGAACAAGAACGCCTCGCTCGACGGCATGAGGCTGAACGTCTCCTACACCGCGGCGAGCCGTCCGACGTTCCCGGGCGCCTGCGATCCCGACGCGCCGGGTGTCCAGTTCGTGTTCGCCGGCGACAGCCGCGTCCGATTCGTCGACGGTACCGCGAACCTGTGTGCCGGTCCGCCGCCCGGATCGGTCGGTCAGGCCGGCTACTCCGCGCAGCGAATCGCGATCTACGGCAACCGTGAGGTCCCGACGTTGCCTCCCTCGACCGCCACACCGGTCGGCAGCGGTGTGACGAACCCGGCGAACGCGGTGATCATGGCCGAGCAACCGACGAACACGTCGTCGACGATCTCGTGGAGCTCCACGCTGTTCTCCCCGAAACCGACGTCACCGGGCACCTTGCGGATGACGGTTCCCGGTCTGGCCGCCGCCGGCTATCCCTCGCTCCCTGCCAACACCAAGATCACCAAGGTCGAGATGCGCGCGCAGTACAACACGCGCCCCGACTTCTGGGGGACGCTGTTCGGGTTCGCGCCCACGCTCTCGGCCCGCATCGTTCCCCCCGGTGGTGTGAACAACGTCTCGACCTGTTTCCGTTCCGGTCTCCAGAGCAACAGTGGTCAAGCTCTCGAGGACTGGGGCGAGCCGAAGCTCGACACGCTCGACGTGACCGACTGCTTCCGGACCAATCAGACGAACTCGTCGACCGCCGTCGACGTCGCGAAGTTGGCCAACGTCACCGTCGACTGGCAGGGCAACGTGAGCTGCTTCTTCGGCTGTGACCCGTCGGTCGACGTTGACGGTCTGGAGCTCGTGCTCACCCTCGGACCGATCGACAACAACGCCCCCGCGGCGCTCCCCGCCCAGGGTTGCATCACCGCGAAGCCCAACTACGGCCGCGGCAACAACGGCGGCGACGACAAGAGCTGCGCGGTGTTGCGGTGGGGTTCCTCCGACGGGCTCGCGAGCGGGACCACGGACCTCTTCAACCAGATCTTCGGCAACGACCCGAACGCCCCGAGCACGATGGTCTCGATGAGCGGCACTGTCTATGCGCCGAGCGCGGCGATCGACGTTGCCGAGTACGGGCGCTACTGCCAGCAGACCCGGAAGAACCGCTTCCTGTGGTGGGTGTGGGATGCGTGCGACGGCACGAACGCCAACGCGTTCAGCGGCGTGAACTACCCCGTCGTCGACCGGGGCATCATCGCCCGGACCGTGCGGATCCGAGGATTGAAAGTCGATCCGGAGTACACCGACTACGTGGTTGGTTGCGGCCGCGACGACTGCGGGAACACCACGGTTCCCAACGCCAAGCTCGTGACGCTCCAGGCCAAGATCGACGCGACGACCCGCATCACCGCCCAGGTGTGCTTTGGGCCGATCAAGACCGTCGGTGTCGACGGGTACACCACTCCTGCCGCGAGCGAGGCACAGATCGGTACGTCGACCCGTTACTGCACGGGTGACGGCTCGGGCGATCCGGTCGTCGCGACCTGGCGCGACGAACGAGCCCAGACCTAGTTCAGCCGGCCCTTCCCAGATCTCTCACGAAGAAACCGAACGGAGACAGGACATGCACTCCATCGACGTCACCCCGATCGACCAGTACCTCGACGTGCTGTGGGACAACGGCGCGACCGACCTGCTCATCACCGGCGGGAGCCAGCCGCGCGTGCGGGTCGACGGTCACCTCGTGGAGATCGAGAACACGCCGCGCTACAGCAACTCCGACGCGACGGCCCTGATCATCCAGACGATCGGTACCGACCTCACCGACGAGGTGCGGGAGAGGAAGGAAGTCGACTTCTCGTTCGCGTGGCGCGACAACGGTCGCTTCCGCGGGAACGTGTACCACCGCCAGGGTGAACTCGCGATGAGCCTCCGCGTCATCCCGTACCACATCCCCAGCTTCGAGGAGCTCGGGCTGCCGTCGGGGATCACGCACTTCGCGGGCCTGCCGCAGGGTCTCGTGCTCGTGACCGGTCCGACCGGGTCCGGGAAGTCGACGACGCTCGCGTCGATCATCGACCACATCAACGACAACCGTGCGTGCCACATCCTCACCATCGAGGATCCGATCGAGTACGTGCACAGTCACAAGATGTCGGCGGTCGACCAGCGCGAGGTCGGCACCGACACCGATTCGTTCCAGCACGCACTGCGCGCTGCGCTCCGTGAAGACCCCGACGTCATCCTCGTCGGCGAGATGCGCGACCTCGAGACCATCCAGTTCGCGCTGACGATCGCCGAGACGGGTCACCTCGTGTTCGCGACGTTGCACACCAACGACGCCGCGCAGGCGATCGACCGCATCTCCGACGTGTTCCCGTCGGACCGGCAGGAACAGATCCGGGTGCAGCTCGCGGCGTGCCTCGCCGGTGTGGTCTCCCAGCGGCTCGTCCCGAAGACGGACGAGGGCATGGTCGCGGCGTTCGAGGTGCTCATCGTCAACAACGCGATGCGCAACCTCATCCGCGAGGGCAAGACCCACCAGATCCGCAACGTGGTCGCGACCGGGATGAAGGACGGCATGAAGACGCTCGAGAGCTCACTCTCGGAGCTCGTTGCCGCCGGTCTCATCAGCTACGACGAAGCGGTCGTCCACTCCTTGTTCCCGAAGGAGATCCGTCAGCCCCACGAGCACGTCGCGATGGTGGCCCGTCAGCAGGCGATGGCTTCGTAGCCGAGGTCGCCAGGGAGCCAGGTAGCCAAGGTCGTCGGCCGGCGGCGGGCGCCAGCAGCCCGAGTCGACGGCCGGCGCGTTCGGCGCCCATCGCGTAGGCGCCGAGTCCGACGGCGACGATCACGACCCACGCGGGATACGGGATCGCGCCGTCGAGGTGGGCGACCGTGGCGAGGTTCAAGAGCGCGTGCACCGCGATTCCGGGAAGCAGGGCACCGGTGCGGAGCACGATGTACGTGAGCAGCATCGCGATCGCGAGGAACGGGACCAACTGGAGCGGCCCCGCGACCTGCGCGAGGTGCCCGGGCATGCAGGTGAACACGACCGCGCTCGTCACCACCGCGACCGTGCACGGGACGTTCCCCCAGGCGCGGAGATCGGTCACGGGCCGGCCCAGCACCCACGCCGCGAATCCGCCGGTGGCGAGGGGTGCGGCGAGGCGGAAGACGAGCTCTTCCTCGACCGACCCGATCGCGTACGCGAGGACCTCGGCGGGTGAACCCACCCGCTCGACGAACATCATGCCGACGATCATGAGCAGGGCACCGATGACGAGGAGGGTCTCCCTCCAGGCTCGGAGATCGGTCGAGGCGAAGCCCAGCTGGTTCCAGCCGACGAACGTGGCGAGGATGACGGCGGCGGGCAGCGCGAGCGTGAAGCCCGGCCCGCCGAACGGGCGATGGACGAGACCCGACCAGACCGCCACCGCGGCGGTGATCACGACGACTGCCGCGAGTGGCACGGCGATCGGTGGGCACCGCAGGTCGGTCCACCCCGACCACTGCACGCGCGTCCGTGCGCTGCGCATCTCGATCACCCGCCGGATATCGGCGGATTCGCCGGGTTCTTCGAATCGGCGCACCTAGTCTGCAGGGGATGGGGACGAGTGGTCGGGCGTGGGGGGAACGGTCGCGCGGTGGGCACCAACGCATCCCCCGACCGGAGACCTTCATGGTGACGGGACCGGCGCCGTGGGCCCACCTCTCCGCCGCGGAGCGTCGGCTCTCGCTTGACCTGGTGCGCGAACGCGCCGGCCGCTTCGCGGCACCGCTGCCCGAGCCGATCCGCGTCCCGGGAAGTCGCGACGCGGCGGTGCTCATCCCGATGTTCGAGCGTGACGACGACGTGCACGTCGTGCTCACGAAGCGACCCGAGACGATGCCGTCGCACCAGGGGGAGATCGCGTTCCCGGGCGGGACCCTGCAACCTGGTGTCGACCGTGATCCGCTCGACACCGCGCTGCGCGAGGCGCACGAGGAGATCGGACTCGACCCGGACCTCGTGGAGGTGGTGGTGGCGCTTGACCGCCTCGGCACCGTCGGATCGAAGTTCGTGATCGACCCGTTCGTGGGCCTGCTCGCCGAGCCGCCCCACCTGCGCGCCGACCCCCGTGAGGTGGCGCGAGTCTTCGACGTCTCGTTGTCGGAGCTGCTGCACGACGACACCTACCGCGAGGAGCACTGGACCTTCCCGGTCTCGTCGGCGCGACCGTTCACCGAGCTCGACGTCGTGTTCTTCGAGCTCGAGGGTGAGACAGTATGGGGGGCGACGGCACGCATCCTGCGCAGCTTCCTCGCCCGCCTGCTCGGCGTCGAGGGCGAATCATCCGCATATAGGAGCCTGAGTGAATAGAAGGTCGGTATCTCCCCTCTCACGAAACGTGCTGGTGCTCACGCTCATGGTGGTGGTGGGCGCGCTGTCTGCCTGCGACGGCGGGAACGGATCCGATGCGTCGTCGTCGTCGTCGTCGTCGTCGTCGACGACGACGAAGAAGACGAAGACGCCCGAGTTCTCCGGTGAGAACAGCGCGGAGTTCTGCACTCGGTACCGGGAGTTCAACACCACCTACACCGCAGCGTCGCTCGATCCGGCGACCGTACCTGTCGACCAGCTCGCGGCTCGTTGGGCCGCATCCATCTCGGCACTCCAGGGGATGGAATCGGTCGCCAGCCCCGAGGTCAAGGCCGACGTGACGAAGGTGCGCGAGCTCGTCGAGGCGGTCCAACCCGCGCTCGCAGCCGTCGGCTACGACCAGGCCAAGCTGCCGGCCGCCGAACGGGAGCAGTACCAGGGCGCTGCGGCGAATGCCGCGACGAAGAGTTTCAGCGCGTACGGGACCCAAGTCTGCGAGCCCGAGAGCGGCAAGTAGACTCAACCCCTTCAGGAGTGCACGACCGCGCAGGGGAGCCACCTTGGAAGTCGAGATCGGGATCGGCAAGAGCGGACGGCGGGCCTACGGGTTCGACGACATCGCGATCGTGCCCAGCCGGCGCACACGCGACCCCGAAGACGTCGACATCACCTGGGAGCTCGACGCGTTCAACTTCGAGCTGCCGCTCATCGCGGCCGCGATGGACGGCGTCGTGTCACCCGCCACCGCGATCGAAGTCGGTCGGCTCGGCGGACTCGGATGCCTGAACCTCGAAGGTCTCTGGACCCGCTACGACGACCTCGAGCCGGTGTTCAGTGAGATCGCGACGCTCGAGCCCGAGAAGGCCACGCGGCGCATGCAGGAGATCTACGAGGAACCGATCAAGGAAGAGCTGATCGGTCGGCGCATCGAGGAGATCAAGGCCGCCGGGGTCACGTCGTGTGCGTCGCTCACGCCGCAGCGCGTCGAGCAGTACTCGAAGCACATCCTCGAAGCCGAGCTCGACGTGCTCGTCATCCAGGGCACGGTGGTGTCGGCCGAGCACGTGTCGAAGGACCCGTCCCGCCAGCCCCTCAACCTCAAGAAGTTCATCCGTGAGTTCGACGTTCCGGTGATCGTCGGCGGGTGCGCGTCGTACTCGACCGCGCTGCACCTCATGCGCACCGGGGCCGTCGGCGTGCTCGTCGGTGTCGGACCGGGTCACGCCTGCACGAGTCGTGGCGTGCTCGGCATCGGGGTTCCCCAGGCCACGGCCATCGCCGATGCCGCGGGTGCCCGGATCCGTCACCTCGACGAGACCGGCGTCTACGTGCACGTGATCGCCGACGGCGGCATGCGCACCGGTGGCGACGTCGCGAAGGCCATCGCCTGCGGTGCCGACGCGGTGATGCTCGGTTCGCCGCTCGCCGGCGCCTACGAGGCGCCCGGTCGTGGGTACCACTGGGGCATGGCCACGTTCCATCCCACGCTGCCGCGGGGTGCACGCGTCCAGGCCGGTCAGCACGGCACGCTCGAGGAGATCCTCGTCGGCCCCGCGCACGACAACGACGGCAGCCTGAACCTCTTCGGCGCGCTGCGCACGTCGATGGCCACGACCGGGTACGAGACGGTGAAGGAGTTCCAGAAGGCCGAGGTGATGATCGCGCCGTCGCTGCTCACCGAGGGCAAGTCGCTCCAGCGCGCCCAGAACATCGGCATGGGCCGCTGACCGTGGCGGCTCGTCGCCCGTGATGGAAGTTCGGGCGTGATGGGCCGCCCGACGTGAGCGAGCCGGCGCACGACCTCGTCCTCGTCGTCGACTTCGGCGCCCAGTACGCCCAGTTGATCGCCCGGCGCGTGCGCGAGGCCCACGTGTACTCCGAGATCGTCCCGCGCACGATGCCGGTCGCGGAGATGCTCGCCAAGAAGCCGAAGGCGATCATCTTCTCGGGCGGTCCGGCGTCGGTCCACGTCGACGGCGCGCCCTCGATCGACCATGCCGTCTACGACGCCGGCGTGCCGATCCTCGGCATCTGTTACGGCGCGCAACTCGTGGCCCGCGACCTCGGGGGAATTGTCGAGCGCACCGGGAGCGGTGAGTACGGCCGGACTGCCATGACGCTCGCCGCGGGAGTCCCGTCGGTGCTGTTCACCGACCTCCCGGGCGAGCAAGAGGTCTGGATGAGTCACGGCGACTCGATCGTCGCGGCACCCGAGGGGTTCGTGGTCACCTCGTCGACGGGTGCGGTGCCCGTCGCGACCCTCGAGCACCCCGAGCGCGCGATCTACGGCGTGCAGTTCCACCCCGAGGTGGCCCACACCCCGCGGGGTCAGGAGATCCTCAAGGCGTTCCTCTTCGAGGGCGCGCAGTGCCGACCCACGTGGACGAACTCCTCGATCATCGAGCAGCAGGTCGCCGAGATCCGCGCCCAGGTCGGCACCGAGCGGGTGATCTGCGGCCTCTCGGGCGGCGTCGACTCCGCCGTTGCCGCCGCGCTCGTGCACAAGGCGATCGGCGACCAGCTCACCTGTGTGTTCGTCGACACCGGACTGCTGCGGCTCGGCGAGGCCGATCAGGTCGAGGAGACGTTCCGTCGCCAGTTCCAGATCGACCTGGTGCACGTGAAGGCCGGCGACCGCTTCCTCGGCGCGCTCGACGACGTCGTCGACCCGGAACGGAAGCGCAAGATCATCGGAGAGCTGTTCATCCGGGTGTTCGAGGAGGTGGCGAGCGAGCACGACGACTCCCGCTTCCTCGTACAGGGCACGCTCTACCCCGACATCGTCGAGTCGGGCGGCTCCGACAACGCGGTCATCAAGTCTCACCACAACGTCGGCGGCCTCCCCGACGACATGAACTTCGACCTCGTCGAGCCGCTTCGCCACCTGTTCAAGGACGAGGTGCGCGCCGTCGGCGAGGAGCTCGGCCTGCCCGAGGAGATCGTCTGGCGCCAGCCGTTCCCCGGTCCGGGCCTCGCGGTGCGCATCGTCGGCACGATCACACCGGAACGCGTCGAGATCCTCCAGCAAGCCGATGCCATCGTGGTGGAGGAGATCCGCCGGGCCGGTCTCTACCGGGAGATCTGGCAGAGCTTCGCGGTGTTGCCGGCCGTCCGTACGGTCGGGGTGATGGGCGACGACCGCACCTACGCCTATCCGATCATCGTCCGGGCCGTGACCTCCGACGACGCCATGACCGCCGACTGGGCCCGTCTGCCCTACGACGTGCTCGAACGGATCGCTTCGCGGGTGATCAACGAGGTGCCCGGAGTCAACCGGGTTGCCTACGATGTCACCTCCAAACCACCCGGAACGATCGAGTGGGAATGAAGGGGATGAGACATGGGTGATCTGGCCGCCATCGCGCAGGCGATCGTCGCACCGGGCAAGGGGATCCTTGCCGCCGACGAGAGCTCGGGGACCATCAAGAAGCGGTTCGACTCGATCGGCACCGAGTCGACCGAGAGCAACCGGCGCGACTACCGGGAGCTGCTCTTCACCGCACCCGGTGTCGGCGACTACATCAGCGGAGTCATCCTCTTCGACGAGACGATCCACCAGCAGGCGGCCGACGGCACGCCGCTCGTGAAGATCCTCGAACGCCAGGGGATCATCCCCGGTATCAAGGTCGACGCCGGCGCGAAGCCGTTGCCGGGCGCGCCGGGCGAGACGGTCACCGAGGGCCTCGACGGCCTGCGGGAACGGCTCGAGGCCTACTACGACCTCGGTGCCCGCTTCGCCAAGTGGCGCGCGACCTACTCGATCACGGCCGACCTCCCGTCGCAGTACTGCATCGCCGTGAACGCGCACGCGCTCGCCCGCTACGCCGCGCTGTGCCAGGAAGCCGGGATCGTGCCGATCGTCGAGCCGGAGGTCCTCATGGACGGCGACCACACGATCGAGCGCGGTGAGGAAGCCACGACCGCAGTGCTCGAAGCGGTGTTCGCACAGCTGTCCGAGCAGCGCGTCGAGCTCGAGGGCATCCTCCTGAAGCCCAACATGGTCATCCCCGGTGCCGACTGCTCAGCGCAGGCGTCACCCGACGAGGTGGCGGCGGCAACGTTGCGGACGTTCCGCCGCGCGGTGCCCGCCGCGGTACCGGGGGTCGTGTTCCTCTCCGGTGGTCAGTCCGACGAAGCCGCCACCGCGAACCTCGACGCGATGAACAAGCGCAAGGCGGCCGGCGAGGTCGTGCCGTGGGCGCTGAGCTTCTCCTACGGCCGGGCGCTCCAGTCGGCCGCGCTGCAGGCGTGGAAGGGCGACGCTGCGAACGCCGATGCCGGCCGCGGCGCGTTCGCGCACCGGGCCAAGCTCAACAGCGAAGCCGCCAAGGGCAGCTACACCCCCGAGATGGAGCACGCCGACCGCTGACCGTGCTCCTGGATTCAGGGGAATCCCTGGTCGCGGCCACCGGCGAC
>Ga0105044_10003733_pt1 | contig 20865 bp, 20 predicted proteins | sample MAT01_FD_78092 | JGI IMG/M metagenome (GOLD analysis project Ga0105044, IMG submission 78092) | Freshwater microbial communities from Lake Fryxell liftoff mats and glacier meltwater in Antarctica - MAT-01 | ecosystem: Environmental > Aquatic > Freshwater > Ice > Liftoff microbial mat | place...
AACACTGCGAGGGGAAGGATAAAAGTGATTTTTACAGCAAGGACATTTCTTCTTGATCAGCGTCATAACCCAATACCTCTGGGGCAATTATCAGGTTTTTAGACAAACAAGAAGAAAAAGAATTGATAACCAAAAGGAAACAAAGAAGAAATTTCAATTATTGGTAGGCAAGGAAGAAAACGGAAGAACAGAAGAAAGATACATTTTCAAGAAGCCGGAAGAAGAACACTTTCAGGTCGCCGCTGACAGTGGGCTTATTCTTTCCCGGTGGCAGCCATCAGTATCGCCTCTATGCTGATGTACAGCCAGACATCCAATGTTTTCTTTTTTGCACTGTCGGTTTTGTTCCTGTCAGCTATTACCGTGATCATCCTGCTCTTGACGTTCAAGACGCTGCGATCAATCAGTCGCAATGAAATATGCGTGGAGGATTGATAGTATTTAAAAGGGTGCTAATATTAATGTGTTGACGATGAAGAGTTTATGGGCAGCATCCGAAAGGCTGCTTACGAACAATTCCTTAAATCCCATATGTGTTCTGGATGTTTTGCCTGCCTGGCAGGCTATTTTTTGTACTTTCTGAAATGATTAAATGGAACAGTTAAACAGCTGGATGAAAAATGGATTAAAACATCAATAGAGGAGTTTACAATGAAAATCGTGGTAATCGGAGCAAATGCAGCAGGTGCAAAGGCGGCGTCAAAGGCAAAGCGGATGAATCCTCAGGCTGAAGTGACCCTTGTCGATCGTGGCTGCTATATTTCCTATGGCGCCTGTGGCATCCCGTATTTTATTTCCGATGACGTGAAAGACGTCAAGGAACTGATGTCCACACCGGCCGGGGCTGTCAGGGATGTGGATTTCTTTAGGGATGTCAAGGGTGTGACCGTGTTGCAAAATACGGAAGTAACCCGGATAGACAGGGGGGAGCGAAAGATTTACTTTCTGGATACCGCAACCTATCAGGAGTCTTTACTGGAGTATGACCGTTTAGTGATTGCAACCGGCAGTTCTCCGATTGTGCCTCCGATTGAGGATGTGGATCTGGAAAACATTTTCACCGTCAAGTCGATTGAAGATGCGCAAAGGCTGAAAATGCTTGCGGTAAAAGACTCCAGGGCCTGTATTGTCGGGGCAGGGTTGATTGGCATGGAAATCGCCGAGTCGCTCAGAAAGGCAGGCGTTAAAGTAACAATTGTGGAAATGCGCAATCAGGTGCTTCCTGGTATTCTAGACTCTGAAATGGCCGCTCTTGTGGAGAAGGAAGTGGTTAAACAGGGTGTTACTCTGCTCCTGAATAGCACGGTCAGCGGCTTCAAGGGGCGCAGCAGGGTCGAGGCGGTCAGAATCGGCGAGGAATTGCTAGGAGTGGATATTGTGGTGCTTGCACCGGGTGTCAGGCCGAATGTATCCCTGGCACGGGATGCCGGTCTGGAGATCGGTGCAACCGGTGCCATATCGGTTGATGAGAAACTTTGCACCAGCGACCCGGATATCTATGCCTGTGGCGACTGCTGTGAAACGGTCAATCGCATCACTGGCAAAAAGGTCTATGTTCCGCTTGGCAGTACGGCCAACAAACAGGGGCGCGTGGTTGGCATCAATGTGGCTGGCGGAAATGCTGTTTTTCAAGGCATTATCGGCACGGCAATTCTCAGATTTTTCGACGTCAATGCCGGCAAGACCGGACTGACGGAAACAGAAGCACGGGCAAACGGATATGACGTTGAGACCGTGCTGACACCTGCCCATGACAGGCCGCACTTTTTTCCCGGTGCAAAGCTGATTGTTCTGAAATTGGTGGCGGATAAAAAGACCGGCAAAATACTCGGCTTGCAGGCGGTCGGCGCCGGTGTTGTTGACAAGCGGCTCGATGTGGCTGCCACGGCAATCAGTTTTGGAGCAACCGCAGAACAGCTTTCACAACTTGATCTGGCCTATGCACCGCCGTTTTCAGCGGCCATGGATAATCTGATTGTTGCCGCTGATGTCATGAAGAACAAACTGGCGGGCATCGCCATCGGCATTTCACCGCAACAGGTTAAGCAGAAGCTGGATGCGGGTGAGGATTTTGTTTTTCTGGATGTGCGCTCTCAGGCAGAATTTGATGAAACCGGCATTGACGGTGCCACCCTGATTCCGTTGGGCATGCTGCGTCAGAGAATGTCTGAATTGCCGAAAGATAAGGAAATAATTGCCTTCTGCAAGATCAGTCTCAGGGGGTATGAAGCTCAGAAAATAATGCAGACTGCCGGTTTCACCAATGTCAAGTTCATGGACGGTGGAATTATGGCATGGCCTTTTAATTTGAGCGTAAAGGTGGACCCGAATGCAGTCCAGCTTGACCTTGGCTGAAATCCACTCGCTGCCTGTTCCCTGAAGCAATAGTCTCCATCCGGTGGCTGTTGTGATTCCAATTTCAGATTATGGATGATATCAAAGCGCCGAAGACGAACCAACGGAGATAGGGCCTTGCTATGGAATCGGAATAAGGCAGCTGCTGGCTGGTCTGGTTAGTGCCGTGAAATGTTTGTTGACATAGTATTCAAAAAAACATATATATTAAAAAAACAATTAAGCAAGGCGGATAGATGAAAAGATTAGCATCGGAATATTTCAAAAACAGTCAGGGAAACTGTGCCCAGGCGGTTGTAACTGCCTGGCACAAGAAAACATCAAAAAATGCGGATCTAGTTGAAGAACTTTCCAACTCCGGTCACGGCAGGGCTCCAGACGGTCTTTGCGGTGCTCTGCACGCCATTCATCGACTGGTTGACCAGAATAGTGCCGCAAAACTTAACATCAAGTTCAAGGATGCGGCTGGCGGTTATTCGAAATGCTGGGAAATAAGAACGGCCAAAACCCTGCAATGTACTGAATGTGTTGAAGTGGCTGCTGATCTGCTGGAAAAACATCTGGAAGCAGAAAAGCCTGAAAAGGGCTGATGTGTTGATGGATTAATAAAGTATTACCCGTAAAGGAGGCGTCAATGAGTCCAAAATCAAGCGATGGCGGCTGGAGTCCCTATCTGGCTGGAGCACTGGTTGGTGTATTGGCGATTGTATCGGTATTTGCAACCACAAGCCTGCTAGGCAAAGGATCCTATCTGGGGGCGTCAACGACTTTTGTACGTGCCGCCGGACTGATTGAGCAGACCGTTGCGCCGGAGCATGTGGCCACAAATGAATACTTTAAAAAAGAGAAGGTGATCGTCGACTGGCAGTTCATGATTATCATCGGTATCTTTTTGGGTGCTCTGGTTGCCTCACAGACAGACAAAAGCTTCAAGTTAGAAGGTGTGCCACCAGCCTGGGAAGAGCGTTTTGGCCCTTCGATCGGCAAGCGCGCCATAGGAGCATTTCTGGGAGGCATTGTTGCCATGGTCGGTGCGCGCATGGCGGACGGTTGTCCCAGTGGTCACGGTCTGAGTGGACTGATGCAGCTCTCGGTCAGCGGATTTGTTGCTTTGGCGATGTTCTTCGGGGTCGGCATTCTGGTCGCCGGAATCGTCTACAGAAGGAGGCGGTCATGACTACTGTGCATTGGCTGGGATTACTGACAGGTATTGCTTTTGGATTCTTGCTGCAGAAAGGTCGCGTATTGCGCTTTGAAAAACAAGTGGGCGCCATGCTGCTGAAGGATATGACAATTCTCAAGTTCATGATGTCGGCCATCGTGGTCGGCATGATCGGCATAATACTAATGTCTGATGCCGGCATTATAAAACTCAGCCATAAGCCAATGAATCTTGGCGCAATCCTTGTCGGTGGAGCGCTGTTCGGGGCTGGGTGGGCTGTGATGGGCTTCTGTCCAGGGACTTCGGTCGGTGCTCTGGGTGAAGGGCGCTGGCATGCCATCTTTGCCATTGTCGGAATGATCGTCGGAGCCGCTGTTTATGCCGAGCTATACCCGTTTTTCAAATCTACCGTACTGGCCTGGCAGGATTATGGCAAGATCGGCTTGCCGGAGGCGCTGGGTGTTTCCAAGTGGGTGATTGTGCCGCTATTCACGGCCGGGACAGTATGGCTGTTTTACTGGTTCGAGAAGAAGGGGCTGTGATAACATTTTGAAACAGATGCAGCTGTAAGATGGTTTGGCCTGAGTGATTTTATCCTGCAAGCCTGGAAGGATCCGCTGCGATGTATATTTTAGTTATTGCTGTAATACTTTCCCTTACCATTGCAAGTCCGGTTTTGGCAGAATCCAGACAGGAAGCCACTCTCCAGCTTACTCTCAAGGAAGCCATCAAAATGGCCCTTGAGAATAATCATCGCATCAGGTCTGCCGCTCTGCATGCACAGTCATCCCAATACTCCGCCGATATTGCGGCTTCCGGTTATTATCCCAACCTGTATTTTGAAGAGTCGGTCAATGCCTCCAACTCTCCCACACAAACATTCATGATGAAGCTTGATCAGGGGCGGTTTTCCCAGAACGACTTTATTATCAATAATCTTAATAATCCATCGAACTGGTACAACTTCAAGACCGCTCTAACCTTCAGGCAGCCGATTTATGATCCTGCGCTGTTCCCTGCCAGAGATCTGGCTACACGGAATGCGGACAAGTCCAGGCAGGGGCACGAAGCTACGCAGCAGGATACGGCTTTTCAGGTATTCGTACATTACCTGGAGAACCTGAGGGCTGTGGCCCAGTTAAAGGCTGTCGAGCAGGCCATGCAGGATGCCTCGGAAAGCCTGCGGCTGGCTCGTGTACGCAAAACCGAAGGGCTGGGATTGCTTTCCGATGAGCTGCGGGCCCGGACATATCTGGCAACCATTGAGCAGCAGCTGATTACAGCGCGTAACAATATAACAATAGCCAGGATGAAAATGGCCATGGTTGTTGCTGCGAAAGATGATGTGCTGATCGAAGTGAGTGAGCAGATAAAACCGATTGAGGTGACCTGTTCGGAAGAGTTGACAAAAACGGCATTACTGGAGCGCAGGGATCTGCAGCAGTATCGGACTGAAATTGAAAAAGGGGATGCCCTGACCAGGCAGGCCCGCAACGCTTATCTTCCGTCGCTGGATATGATCGCTTCCTATCAGATGAATTCAAAACAGACACCATTCGGGTCGGATAATGATGCCTGGCTGGCCGGTCTGAGTCTGAAGTGGCAGCTCTTTGACGGTTTCAGGCGGGGAAATGAAAGCAATCGTGCCATAGCAAGCCGGTTGGCCGCTGCTGAAGAGTTGTCCGGCAAGATCAGAGAGGTCAAATTCCAGGTGCGGGAGAGTTGTCTGCGCCGTGAAGAGGCTTTGAAACATCTGGAAGTTGCCAATAACAGTCAGCAGGGGGCCGGGGAGTCGGCCCGGCTGATTTCCAGGCGTTTTGAAAACTCGCTGGCCACAATGGCTGAAATGCTGGATGCCCAGACCGCTCTGAACCAGGCCAGGTCTGCTCTTGTGGATGCCGAGGCCAATTTGAACCTTTCCGGTGGGCGCATTTATTACACTTCCGGTGTTTTTCTCAAGGAGATCATGAAATGAAGGTATCCGGAAATAGTCTGGCGCTCTTCCTGGTGGCTGCACTGACAGTTAGCGGCTGTTCCTCAAAGAAACATGATGCGGAAAAAAAGGAAAGTGCAGCGGCGGCTGTCATCAAAGGAGCTGTGGTTGAAACGGTTAAATCCGGTGCCATGCCGGAAACGGTTGAAGTGGCCGGCACGGTTCGGGCCCGCACCAGTGCCTTGGTTGCCGCTCGTATCCCCGGCACAGTCAGCGTGCTGATGGTTCGCGAGGGCGACCGGGTTCGTAAGGGGCAAATACTGGCCCGGCTGGATGCCCAGGAAAATGCTGCAAACTTCGCCGTTGCCACCGCCGGGATTGAAGAAACGCAGCGCGGTCTGGATGAGGCCGGTTCGCGCAAGAAACTGGCCGACAGCACCTTTGAACGCTACCAAAAACTGTTCAATGAGCAGGCGGTTACACGCCATGAGTTCGACATAAAGCAGACCGAGAAGGATCTGGCCGCCCAGGGTGTTGCCCGGGCCGAAGCCAGACTGAAACAGGCCCAGGCAGGCTCAAGGGTCGCTTCTGCAGTTGAAAGCTACACCCGTATAATTGCCCCTATTTCCGGCGTCATCACCAGTAAACAGGTTGACCTGGGAGCCAGTGTTTTTCCAGCCCAGCCGCTAATGACCATAGAGGATGAAGGGAGTTACCAGCTAGAACTGGCTATCCCCGAATCAATGGCAACATCGCTCAAAAGCGGTGCAGCGGTGCAGGTTGCGCTGGATGCCCTGGGCAGCCCGTTTGCTGCCCGCATATCGGAAATTGTTCCTGCCACGGACCCTCTAAGCAGAACCTTTACGGCCAAGATAGCTTTGACCCGTAAAGGTCTGAAATCGGGTATGTTCGGGCGGGGTGCCATCAGTCTGGGTAGCACGGTTAACGGCCTGCTGCTGCCGAAACAGGCTGTGATGGAGCGGGGTGCTCTGACTTCAATCTGGGTGCTGGATAAGGATAATATGGCCCGCATGCGGCTGGTTAAAACCGGAAAAACCATTGGCGACAAGGTTGAGGTTCTCTCGGGTCTGTCCGACGGTGAACGTGTGGTTGTAGGTGGAGTGGAGAAGGTCAGCGAAGGCTCAAAGGTGGAATAACCATGCAACAGCTCGGCTTTGCCGGTAAAATAGCCCGCGCCTTCATCAATTCAAAGCTGACCCCGCTGATTGTCGGGGCCTCTCTATTGCTGGGTCTCTTCGCGATCAAAATGACCCCACGCGAGGAGGAACCTCAGATTGTGGTCCCCATGGTGGATATCTATCTGCCCATGCCCGGCTCATCTCCGCAGGAAGTGCAGGAACGGGTGGTCAAGCCCTTTGAATCCAAGCTGTGGGAGATCAAGGGGGTTGAATACCTCTACTCCATGAGCCGTCCCGGCATGGGGATTATTACGGTTCGCTTTCTGGTCGGCCAGCCCATGGAAGAGTCACTGGTCAAGCTCTACAACAAGGTCATGAGCAACCGCAACCTGTTGCCTCCCGGTGCCGGAGAACCGCTGGTTGCACCCAAGTCCATCGACGACGTTCCCATACTGGCCCTGACCCTCTGGTCTGCCCGCTATGACCATGCCACCCTGCGGAAACTGGCACTGGAAATCTCCGCTGAGCTGAGAAAGAGTGAAAACACCGCTGAAACAGAGATCAAGGGCGGCGTGGCCCGTCAGGTGCGGGTAACTCTCGATGCCGCCCGGCTGAGCGGCTACGGACTCTCTCCGCTGCAGGTATCCGCCAGTCTGCAGAAAGGTAATGCCAGCCTCCCTTCAGGCACCTTTTCCAGTGCCAACCGTGAAGTACTGGTGCAGGCCGGTGGTTTCCTGGGAAATGCCGAAGATGTCAAGCGTCTGGTGGTAGGCGTACATAACGGCAAACCGGTTACTTTGACCGATGTGGCAAGTGTTGAGGACAGTAACCGTGAAGCGGAGGATTATGTCTTCATGGGGCTGGGAGCGGGAGCTTCAGCAAAACAACTATCCGGCAACCCACAGCAGGACTACGCTGCCGTAACCATCTCCGTTGCCAAACGTAAAGGGGCTAATGCCACCTGGGTGGCAGAGGATCTGGTCAAAAAAGTCGAATCCCTCAAGGGGACTCTGATCCCCTCTGATGTGCAGGTCACCGTAACCCGCAATTATGGTGAGACAGCCAGGGAGAAGAACAACGAACTGCTTTTTCACATGTTTCTGGCAGCCATCTCGGTCACTATTCTGATTGCCGTCTTCATGGGCTGGCGGGCCGGTGCTGTGGCCGCCATAGCCATTCCGGTTACACTGGCCCTGACGATTCTGATCTTCTACCTGATCGGCTATACCCTCAACCGCATCACGCTCTTTGCCCTGATCTTCTCCATCGGCATCCTGGTTGATGACGCCATCGTGGTAGTGGAGAACATCCACCGCTACTTCACCACCACCATCATGAAACCGCTGGAGGCGGCCATCAAGGCGGTGGACGAAATCGGCAATCCTACCATACTGGCCACCTTTGCCGTAATCGCCTCGATCCTGCCCATGGGTTTTGTGGGCGGCCTGATGGGGCCCTACATGCGGCCGATCCCGGTCGGGGCCAGCATGGCCATGCTCTTTTCCATGCTGATCGCCTTCATCGTTACGCCTTATTTTGCCTTGCGTTTTATGAAAGGTGAGTCCCATCATGGCGCTGATACTGAAGCCAATGAATCCGCCCTGACCGTCTTTTACCGTAAGTGGATGGGCAGGCTGATTCACGATAAAAAACTGAGATACAGTTTCCTGTCTCTGGTGGTGGTCCTGCTGCTGCTTTCCTGCTCCCTGATCTACTTCAAGGCCGTTACGGTCAAGATGCTGCCCTTTGACAACAAGAATGAACTGCAGGTGATTATTGATGCCCCGGAAGGAACACCGCTGGAGCAGACTGCCCGCATTACCCGTGAGATGGGCGATGCCTTGCGCACTGTACCGGAGGTGACCGATTTCCAGCTTTACATCGGTACCAACGCTCCATTCAACTTCAACGGACTGGTGCGGCATTACTATCTTCGTAAGGGATCCCATCTGGCTGATATCCAGGTTAATCTGCTCCCCAAAGATGAACGCAAGGACCAGTCACATGCCATAGCCAAGCGTATCAGGCCGCTGGTCAAGGCCATTGCTGATAAGTACGGTGCAAAAGTTAAAGTGGCGGAGATCCCGCCCGGACCGCCGGTACTTTCAACCCTGGTGGCCGAAGTTTATGGTCCTGATGATGCCAGCCGGGCCGGCATTGCTGAAAAAATCAAATCTATTCTGGCCAAAACTGCCGGTGTAGTAGATGTGGACTGGTACCGTGAAGCGGATCAGACCAAGGTCACTTTCAGTGTGGATCAGGAAAAAGCGGCACTGTCGGGTGTCGGCGTTGATCTGGTGGCCCGGACTTTGGAAATAGCTCTTGGCGGGCAGGACGTCGGTCTGCTGCATTTGCCCAAGGAGAAGGAACCGGTTGGCATTAACCTGCGTCTGCCTGCTGCCCAACGCAGTTCCGTGGCTGCCCTCTCGTCCGTGACAGTTCCAGGTCCGCGGGGCAATGTGCCGCTCTCCCAGTTGGTGCGGGTCAGTCAGGCCAGTGAAGAGAAAACCCTCTACCGCAAGAACCTGAAAAATGTGGTCTACGTCATCGGAGACGTGGCGGGCGAGATCGAGGCACCGGTTTACGCTATCCTCAAGATGCAGAATGAGATCGCCGGGCTGTCCACGCCGGATGGCACAAAGATTGAAGTCCTGGCCTCCAGCCAGCCCTGGAGCGAACAGCACATGGGCATGAAGTGGGATGGCGAATGGCACATTACCTACGAGGTCTTTCGCGACCTGGGCATCGCCTTTGGCGCTGTGATGGTACTGATCTATATCCTGGTTGTGGCCTGGTTCAAGGACTTCACCACACCGCTGGTGATCATGGCCCCGATTCCGCTGACTCTGATCGGCATCCTGCCCGGTCATGCCCTGTTCGGAGCGTTTTTTACCGCCACCTCCATGATCGGTTTCATTGCTCTGGCCGGTATTATTGTTCGTAATTCGATCATACTGATCGATTTCGCCGAAATGAAGCGCAATGAAGGTATGGCCCTTGACGAGGCGATTATTGAGGCCGGTGCGGTCCGTTTTCGCCCAATGCTCTTAACCGGTGCCGCCGTTGTTGTGGGTAGTTTCGTGATTGTTTTTGACCCGATTTTCCAGGGGCTGGCAATTGCCATGATGTGCGGCGAGATTGCGTCAACGACACTGTCGCGGGTAACGATTCCGATTCTCTATTATCTGGTTCAGTCATGGAAGAAACGGCACCGTGCTGGAGAGGATGAAGCTGGTTTATGAGGTTGAATGGAGGAAACTATGAAACAAGAATTCTATATCGAACGTGTTGTACGGATTGTAGCCGGGTCGTTTGTTATGATTTCACTGTTGCGGGCCCATTATCATTCACCCAACTGGCTCTGGTTTACCGGGTTTGTGGGACTAAACCTTTTTCAGTCCGGTTTCACCCGGTTTTGCCCCATGTTCAATATTCTGGAGAAAATGGGTGTTCCACGCTTTCCCCGATCCACTTGATGTAAATGAAGTTTTAATAAATTGTATACGAAGATGTGTACTGGTTGTAAATAGGCAGAGACCGAGCGTTTTTTTGTTTAACTTTAGCTTTTGTTAATGCTAATCTGCTGAAAAATATCGGGGGATACTAACATGGCCATCAAGCAGGTACTCACAATCTACTCGCAGAAAACCGGTTTGGACATCGCAGCGGAAACCAAGGAAAATGAAGCCAAAACCCAGCGTGAAGGAATAGTGCAGTTCAGGTTCTTTCATCTGCAATCTCCAACTGACGGCAAGACCACCCAGATCAAGTTCAACTGTGAACCCTGGGAGGCCTATGACCTTTCCCTGCGGATGCAGAAGGTCTTTCTTGAAGGTGGCAAGGAAAAGATAACCCACAAGTTCAAGAACCCCAAAGGCGGAGAGGAGATAGTTACAAACCTGACTGTCGAAAAATGGGAGCGTAACGGAAAATCTGGTCTGGGGATATCAGTCGGGCGGGGTGAGGACTTTATCAGCGTGCCGATCAGTATGGATAATGTTTCAAGGTTTCTACACGCTGCCAGATTTCTGGAATATCTTTCCACCAGTCAGCAATGGTTGGAGAGAGGTTGAGAGATGTAGTGGTGACAGACTCAAAGAATACTGTAAAAAAAGGCTTTTACTATTCGACCTGTTTTTTCAATTTCTTGTCAAAAGTGAACAAAACTCTTTCTTTCGATTTAACGGCCAGAATACAATCAATAATGTCAAAGCTCGAAATGGCATACATTTCCAGTGCTTCTAACATCTGTTCCTGGTCGGAATTGATGACTCCCTTATAGACAGGATACCCTTCAATGATTCTGCCGTAGCAATCCGTGGAACATTGTAAAACTTGGTCAGGATATAGATAGCCTCAACAAATACGCTTTCCAGTAACTCTGTTTTAGCCTCTCCGGTACGCACTTTTTCAAAAAAAACGAACGATTCCTGGTACAGCTCAGGTACATCATTGAGGAGATACCGCAGTAGCACATTCGTATCAGGAAGAACGCTTACGTCCTTTTTTATCAGCGACCTCCTTCCATACAACTTCTCGCGCATCAGAGATGCTTTCAGGCACAGCATGGGCATATGAGTTCAGGGAACCAGCAACGCTGTTTACCGGTTTGATCAGTATTCCAGCGTCAGTTGATTCGAACACAACAACCTTGCCACCCAACAAATTTCTGATGGCCCGTGGCAAGGTGACCTGTCCCTTGCTGGTGATTATAGCTGCTTCAGACATTTGATCCTCCTTTTTAAAATACATTACTTTTTTATATTGCAATGCATGTTATATTTTTGGTCAATAGTGTTGATGTCTGATTATTAAACCCTATTCGTCTGCCCGAAAGCAGCAAAAATTTCTGTAATGAAATCTTTTAACAACTGGTTTGTTGGGTAATTGGTATTTACAATCAATGTCCGGTAATGGGTGTGGTTGAAACCGGTAACATGGTGCTCTCTCAGTCTGCCCTGCTGCAGGTGCTGGGTGACCAGTGATCTTGGTACAAAAGATATTCCGTTTCCTTCCAGAACCGTGCTGATGATCAGGTGCAGATCATCACAGATGACGGTTCGTGAAAAAGCCCCAGAGCTAATCCCGTTATTTTTGAGATTATTTGATAACAGCTTGTTTGAACAGCTGCCTTCCTTTCTGATGTACAAATCGAAGATCGTCAATTTTTCAAGGCCAACCTCATCCAGATCCAGTCCAAGTTGAGGCGAGGAGATGAAAATGAATTCATCATCCGGTAATTTGGTGGTCTCAAAACCGCTGAGATCATAATTGTCAATATGTTCGATAATCCCCGCCTGATAAGCCCCTTCTTTCAATCCGGCAACTACTTTGTCCGGAAATTCAAATGAAAAATTCATTTCCGATGTGTTCGAATGCAGCAACATGAAGCGCCGCATGATATCCGGCAGAAAAGCCATACCAAAAGCCGGTGTACAGCAAAATGTAACGCCAGGTTTATGCTCGTATTCGTGGATGGCCTGAATCAGTTCCTTTTCCAGGGCCAGCATTTTGTGCGCCTTATCCAAAACTATTCGTCCCACCTTAGTCGGTAAAAGAACCGGTCCGCTTCTGTCAATCAAAGGGTAACCGTAATGTTCCTCCAAAAATTGAATACGTCTTGAAATTGCTGATTGGGTGACAAAAAGTTTTTCAGCTGCCTTTGAAAAACTGCCCATGGTGATTGCTACTACAAGTGTCTGAAAATATTCTGATTTCATAGACTCCTCTTGTTGGTGATCGGGTTGATGCGTAAAGCGCATAACAGTATGCTTATATTTCGTTTTCAATATATCTAAAAATGTAATTACATACAAAAAGTTATAGTGCCAATCTTATACCAAACTGTAGTTTTACACATTAATTATATCAGCCGGTACAGAAGGTTCAACCAAATACATACGCTTTTGCATTTATCCTGAATATACCCGGCCGGTTATGGCTGGACATGGAAACATACTCAAAAGGAGGATTTAATGAAGAAGACTGTATTGAAACTGGCTGTCGTCACACTTGTTTCGGGATTGGCTTTACCGGCTGTCTCACGCGCGGCAGATGATGATCTGCAACAGAAGATGAATGCGTTGACCAAGGAGGTTCAGGAACTCAGAAAATCAGTCAATAAGACTGAGGAAAAATCTCTCAGCAAGTGGCTGACAATCAGTGGCGATTACCGTTTTCGTGTTGATTCAATGCATGGGCAGACAGTGGCCTATACCAACCCAGGCAAGATCTTTACGGATCCGACTGTAATTGCAGCTTTCACGCAAGCTGGCATTGATACAATGAAAACCAATATGCGAAATACTACTACCTATGCAGGTGCAATTGCATCAGTTCCAATGAAGGAAGCGCATAACGTATATGCAACTTTTGAAGTTAAATTTTAGCTTCTTCCCCCGGGTGTGTATTGTGCCTCGCGCCCGGGGTCTTTTTTTAAAATTTGCGCTTGAATAATTTGAAAAAAATGGCAAAGTTATCAAGTCAGTTAAAGAAGTCGCCCGTGAGAAAAATTACTTCGTTAATAATAATTATTTCAATGTTTACCTTCGCTTCATTTGCCTTTGCCGAAGATGGTAAAATAGCTGGTACACTCTCTACCTTAGAACTGTCAAAGGACGGTAAATCTGACACAATCTGTTTTGAAAGACAGTAAAACCGGTGAATCGGTAACAATTATAGTTACTGATGAGCAGACACTGGATAAGTTCAAGGATAAGCGAATTGTTGAAGGCGATGAAATCCGCAGCAAGTTTGAAAAGAAAGACGGTAAAAACAAGAGTAAAATATTCAAAAAAACTGCCGGCTGTTAGGCCGGGCATCTCAAGGAGGAATCTTTAAATGGATAAAACCAGAATTTTAAGTGCCATTGCAGTTGTTGTCGTGTCTGTACCGTTGGCTGCATTAACGGTTTTTGCTGCTGAACCTGCTCCAAAGGCAAAATCTACGATTGCAAAAATCTGCACCAACTGTCATCAGGCCCAGCCAAATTCGCTTCAGGGGTATTTTGATAATGTTGCCTTCAAGGCTAAAACTATCCAGATAAAGATTGACGATGCCGTAGAATTGGTCAAATTTGACGAGGATGAGATCAAGGTCGTCAACGGTGAAGGTAAAACCGGCGATGGTGATTTTCTTAAGGATAACAAGATTAAAAAAGGGCATGAAGTCAAGATTGAGTATATTGAGAAGGATGGGGTTAAAACCGCTGTTCGCCTGACAGAAAAACCGCCGGTCAAGATTTCGGCCGATATGCTGATGACTACTCCCCAGATGGCCAAACTTGTCACCATGGGTCCAGAAAAAGGGAAATATTACCTGTTTGATTCCCGTCCGGCACCCCGTTTTCAGGAAGGAGCCATCCCGACCGCCGTGAACCTGCCTTATCCGGCATTTGACAAGCAGGTCTCCAAACTTCCTGCGGACAAAAAAGCTTTGATAATTTTCTACTGCTCAGGTCCAACCTGCAATATGAGCCCCGGTTCAGCGGATAAAGCCAAGAAACTGGGCTACACCAACATCAAGGTCTACAAGGATGGTATGCCTGACTGGTCCTTGACCAACTATGGTGTGTTGTCTTCCCAGTTTCTGAAAGAAGCCTGGCTGGATAAGGATATTCCGCACGTATTACTTGACGTAAGACCTGCCAAAGAGGCTGAAAAGGGTTTCATAAAGGGTGCGGTTGCATTTCCTGCCAAACCGTCTGCCAAGCTCATCAAAAAGCTGGCTCTGAAGCAGAAAAAAGCTCCGGTTATTGTTTATGACGCTGCTGCCGGTAAAGAAGCCGATGCTGTAGCCAAAGCACTTGTCAAGGCTGGTTATACAAACGTAAAGATTTTGACCGGTGGATTCCAGGGCTGGCAGGCTGCCAAATTTGAAACTGCTACCGGTAAACTGACTACAAAAGTTTCCTATGTATCAAAGCCGCGTCCTGGTGAAATCAATCTTGATCTGTTCAAAAAGTACGTTGCGGCACCGTCGGCTGATGTCATGATCCTTGATGTAAGAAATCAGGATGAGGCCAACAGCGGCATGCTTAAAAACGCTAAACTAATCCCGGCAGAAGAAATCAAGGACCGTGCCGCCGAAATACCAAAGGATAAGCTGATTATAGCTCACTGTTCAACCGGTGTTCGCGCCGAGATGGCCTACCATGCTCTAAAAGAGCTAGGCTATACTAATGTCAAGTTTGTTAATGCGAACCTGGAATTTCAGAAAAACGGTAGCATGAAGATCGTTGAATAGATCCAATACCGGCGGTTTTCAGCATGTGCTGGAAACCGCCGGTATCAACAGTAACATTTTTTTGAGTAAAAACATTTAAATATTCATATAATTGGTTTGATATTTGAGCGTTGTTAAATGCTTTAAATGTCCCTCCCACATCAAGGGGCATAAGCGCTAACTTTGAGATTTTAATCCCTTCCCTTTCAAGGGGAAGGCTAGGATGGGGATGGGTTGTTTTGGGTAACTTACTGAAATTCCAGCATCTACCCCATCCCCACCCCGACCCTCCCCTTAAAAGGGAGGGAGAAAGGTATCCAATCAGGAGGTTGACTTGTCTACCAAATTTTCACGCAGAACATTTTTTAAAGCAGCCGGTGCGGTTACAGCAGGCTTAACGGTCGCTGCCACCATGCCGGAAAAGCTGCTTTCCTGGGCTGAAGCAGAAGGGCAGAAGGATATGCTGCAGATCCCCACCTTCTGCGAATTATGCTTCTGGAACTGTGGCCTGATTGCCAAAGTTGAAAACAAGAAAGTCGTCAAAATTGACGGCAATCCGTTGAGCTTGAGGGGCAGGGGCCGTTTGTGCGGTCGCGGCAATGCTGCTCTTGGCGCACTATATGATCCTGACCGGTTGAAATACCCCATGATCAACATCGGCAAACGTGGTGAGCCGGTCTGGAAAAAGGCCAGCTGGGACGAAGCACTGGACCTGATTGCCGGAAAAATGAAAATCATCAAGGAAAAGTACGGCCCCCAGTCCATGGCCATGATTTATCACGGCACCGGTGCCTCTTTCTGGCGTCATATGTTGCAGGCCTATGGTGTGACGACCTTTGCGGCGCCTTCCTTTGCCCAGTGCCGTGGACCGCGAGACATCGGCTTTGTACTTACCTTTGGCGCTGATGTAGGTTCTCCTGAATATTATGATTTCAGCAAGAGCAAGTACATTGTGCTGCTCGGTTCACATCTCGGGGAGAATGCACATAACAGCCAGGTTCAGGATATCGTTAATGGACTGTCCAGTGGCGCCAAGTTGACGGTTGTTGATCCGCGCCTGTCCAATATCGCCTCCAAGGCCGACCGCTGGCTGGCGATCAAGCCGGCCACCGACCTGGCGCTGCTGCTGGCCTGGATACGGATCATTATTGAAGAAGAACTGTATGACAAAGAGTATGTTGCCAAATATGCCACAGGTCTTGATGAACTGCGGACGGCTGTAAAACAGTACACACCGGAATGGGCCGAAAAGGAAACCACGATAGAAAAGGATGTGATTGTGGCCGTCGCCCGTGACCTGGGCAAAAACTCCCCAAATGTGTGTATCGGTGCCGGTCGTTATGCAACCTGGTACGGTGATGACACTCAGCGCAGCCGCGCCATTGCCATCCTGAATGCCCTGCTTGGCTCCTGGGGCAGGGAAGGGGGCTATTTCTTTCCATCCGGCACCAAGGTTCCGGCCTATCCGGGGCTGCCCGAATATCCGGCAAAAAATGAGGAGCTGGCCAAGCTGGATGATGCCTATGCTTTTGCATTGCTGCAGACAACCACCTCGATCAAGCAGGCAACAATCAGCGCCAAGCCCTATCCGATAAAGGCCTGGTTCATCTACGGCTCCAACCTGCTGAAGACCATGACCGACAAACAGGACACCATCAAGGCGATACAAAACCTTGACCTGCTGGTGGCGATTGACACCATGCCTGCAGATATAGTCAATTATGCCGATGTGGTGCTGCCGGAATGTACCTACATGGAACGCTTTGACGAACTGAGTATCGGCAAGTTCAAGGGTGTTTCGGAAGTTTCCATCCGCCAACCGACTGTAGAACCGATGTACGATACAAAAGCATCCTGGTGGATGGCCAAAGAGCTGGGTAATAAGCTGGGTTTGAAGGAATTTTTTCCCTGGAAAGATGGTGAGGAATATCTTGCCAAACGGTGTGAAGCCGGTGGCGTTGACTTCGCTGAATTGAAGAAAAAAGGTGTTATTACCAAAAAGGGAAAACACCCCTATATCACTGCCGACAACCAGCCGGAATTTGAAACCCCTTCCGGCAAGATAGAACTCTATTCCAAGCAGCTGCTTGAAAAAGGTTTTGATCCGGTGCCGCAATACACAAAGCACCCCCAGCCGCCGGATGGATATTTCCGTCTATTGTTCGGACGTTCTCCTCTGCATACATTCTCGCGTACTACCAACAACTTCATGCTGACTGACCTGCAAAAAGAGAATGATCTCTGGATCAATACCAAAAAAGGTCGGGAAATGGGCTTGAAAAGCGGCGACTATGTTACTCTGGTTGATCAGAATGACGTCAAGGCACCTGGAAAGATCAGGGTCAAACTGACCCAGCGTCTGCGTGATGATGCTGTTTATATGTACCACGGCTTTGGAGTACATGCCAAAGGCATGAGCCGGGCCAATAATCAGGGTGTGGCAGATGATGACTTGATAACGGGTAATTACGTCGATCCGATTATGGGTGGTACTGCTATGCGCAGAAACTTTGTCAAGATTGTTAAGGGGGCCTGAAATGCAGATTTATGGTGTTTATATTCCTGAGAAAGAAAGGCTCATCAGCTACTTATCACTGCTAAAGAAAGGTAAAGGCGGATTTTTTGTATATCTGGCTATGATTGGACTTGTGATCGGTGGTTTTGGAATTTCAAGCATATTTGTGCTGGGGCATGGAGCAACCACAAATACTTCCAGTCTTGTTCCATGGGGGTTGCAAATCTCAACATATGTTTATTTCGCACTTGTCAGCGGCGGCTGCATCTTTACCAATTTTATCGGCAACATATACTACCATGACACATACAAACCGCTGGCATCCAGAGTTATATTCATGGGTTTGATCACTGCAATAGCCGGTTTTGCGTCGTTAGCATCAGAGCTTGGTCACGTTGAACGGATGTACCTGTTTATGGTTTCACCTAATCCAAAGTCTCCTATGTTCTGGATGGCAGTCTGGTATTCGGCAGACATTACCATTCTCTTGCTTGAGTATATCAATATTCAACGGAATGTTCATTCTAAACGCTTACTGTATGCCTCCTTCATCATACCCGTGATCACTTACTGCTCGCTGGGAAGCCTTTTTGGTGCTGTTGGAACCATTCCATATTATTATAGTTCTCTGCTGCCGGTCTATTTCCTGTTTGCTGGTTTTTTGAGCGGCAATGCACTTTGTTCAATTATTGCAGCTTTTCAGGCCAAAAAAACCGGTCGTCCTGAGATGATTAAGCCATTTTTTAAAATGCAGATGATTGCCTTGGCAGCAGTATTTGTACTGCATATGTCGCGAATAATCATTGGGGTGGCCAGCACCGCTACTGGTTATGAAATTTTTCACGAAATGTTATTTAAAAGTATTTTTCTTGGCGGTGGCTTGGGACTGGTTGTGCCGTTTATTATCCTCTTTTATAAACGCAACATCAGTGGTTTGATTCTTTCAAGTCTTATTGTCCTGGCGGTCCAATTTTTATGTCGTTTTGAGCTTGTGGTTGGTGGGTTTAGAGTCCTTGTGTTCAGGGTTTATGACATGCCGGAGCGGATTAGTTATTTTCCCTCCATTTTTGAAATACTGGTAGTGGTTGCATCCTTGTCGGTTGTGGCTCTGGTTTATTTGGTTTGCGAAAAAACCGGTCTTTTTGAAATAGCCGGTAAGGAGGCACAATAATATGAGCACAATTGAAGATAAAGACATTCTAGAAATAATGTACGCTGACTTGCAGCGGGCCCTTAAAAAACCACGCAACCAGCGCCGTTGGGCCATGGCGATAGATCTGAAAAAATGCATCGGTTGCCACGCTTGTACAACAGCCTGCATGTCCGAAAACCTTACGCCTCCAGGTATGCAGTACCGACCTGTTAAAGAAGAAGAGCTGGGTGAGTTTCCAAATACATCAATGCGTTTTCTGCCTCGTCCATGTATGCAGTGTGATGAGCCAAGCTGTACTTCAGTCTGCCCTGTTACTGCTACCTACAAGCGGGATGATGGCATTGTTATGATAGATTACGAAAAGTGCATTGGTTGCCGTTACTGTCTGGTAGCTTGTCCATACGGTGCCCGATCGACCGATGTCGGCCACTACTTTACTGGCGATGCCCGTAAAAGTACCTATGAAGTAGAAAATTCGGGAGAATACGGCAAAAACTACAAGCGCAAGAGCCACTGGCATTCGCCCATCGGTAATGCCCGCAAATGTCACTTTTGCATCCACCGTGTCGAGAAAGGTGAATTGACCCGCTGCACTACAACCTGCCTGGGCCATGCCACCTATTTTGGCGATATCAATGACCCGCAGGCATTAATCACAAAACTGGTTTTCAAGACCAATGTAATGAAATACAAGGAAGAACTTGGCACCAAGCCGATGGTTTTTTATATAACCTGAAAAACTGAATAAATTCAGCGTTGTCCGATTTGGTAATTGCATTGGTCTAAAATTCCCTCCCTTTCAAGGGGAGGGCTAGGGTGGGGATGGGTTTTAGCTGAGGCTAACCCGAAAACCTTCCCCATCCCCCTCCTAACCTTCCCCTTGGAAGGGGAAGGGACAAAGGCTGCAAAAAGCTAACTGAACACTGCTGGAATAAACTGGACTTTGTTTGGCAAGATGATAAAAGAAAGATATCTGATTTAGCCGGTTCGCCGGCAAATAACAAAAAAAGGAGATAGACATGAAACGTATCCTGACCCTGCTGGTAGCTGGACTGATGACTGTAAGCTTTGCAACTGTTGTACTGGCTGCTGAAAAAACAGAAGAAAAAGCAACAACTGAAAAAACAACAACCGAAAAAACAACCACCAAGAAATCAAAAAAAGTAGATTCTAAAAAACCAGTAAAAGAAGATCCTAAAAAAGAAGATGCCAAAAAACCGGCTAAAAAAGGTAAAAAAGAGCTTTCAGGTTGCTGATCCAGTTTTAAATTTTGCTTACAAAGGGCATGCTTACAGCATGCCCTTTTTTAGTGCCTTCCTCATATCTTCCGCGTTTTGCGCAATATCGCTTTTTTGCTGATTCATTTTTTGATAGGGTTATATTAACCAGCTCTATATATGCCTAAAACGCATTGTACTATGACTTTTATTCGTTATCCAAAACACTTGTGCCTGGAATATAGTGTCGAAAATTAAAATCAAATTTCGAACATTAAAAGGGAGCAGTTCAATGGCGTTAAGAGTCGTATTGGGTGCGTGTATGTTCTTAATGTTAAGCACTGTTTTCTGCCTTGCGGATTCATTGATTATTACCTACCAATCAGGTAACACTCAGATAATTCCTCTCGACGATTCTACTCAATCAATTACCTCGTTAAAATATGTATCCAATGTTCAGTCAAATAATAATTCTAAAAATATTCCTACCAATAAATCAACCTTTGACGAAGCCGTTCCAATTGAATCCAACCCCAAACTAAATTCAAAAAGCTCTTCAGAACCGGATACTAAAGTCAAATTCAAGTGGGCAAAACCTGTTGGTTCCCAGTAGCTGATATGTTCAAAAACTTTTTTATTCAGTTGTTTCAAAAACTTCCAAAGGAGGAATTATGGCGGAAATGTTAATGAAAAAGAGCAGGGTATTACTGTCGGCGCTGCTTGGGGCGATAATGATCGCCGCTTTGACCATGTGGGGTTGCGGAAGCACCGGAACCAGCAGTTACAGTGACCCAAGCCCGACAACGACCAAATCAGCAACTATAATCACTGCAGCAACTCTCAAACAATGGATTGACGAAGGTAAGTTGAATGCCCCTTTTGGCAGTAAAGACAGGGTAGTCGTAGTATCTCAATCGACTTTTGTTGAGTGGACAAGCAAGGGCCACATTCCTGGAGCTGTACGTCTGGATGCTACAGAGACTTTCAAAGATCGTATTGAAGGGCTGGCACTTGCAGCCACAATGATGCCTGACGGTCCAATGATGGATGGACTAGTTCAAAAACTGGGAATTGATGCAAATACAACTATTGTTTTTTCACTTCCAAAAAATTCCAGCATATACAATCAGTCAGTTCCATTCTGGAATTTCAGGTACTGGGGCTTCTC
>Ga0105044_10003734_pt1 | contig 20865 bp, 16 predicted proteins | sample MAT01_FD_78092 | JGI IMG/M metagenome (GOLD analysis project Ga0105044, IMG submission 78092) | Freshwater microbial communities from Lake Fryxell liftoff mats and glacier meltwater in Antarctica - MAT-01 | ecosystem: Environmental > Aquatic > Freshwater > Ice > Liftoff microbial mat | place...
GACCTCATCCGGGAAGACCCCATGGCCGGCAACTACCTCATCGCCATGCTGCTCGGCAAGTAGCTCAACCCGGCTGATTCGCCGCGCGCTTCTGCCAGCGATAGGCGGCCCGCGAATTGCGCCAGAAGAACTTCTCCTGCACCACACGGCTTTTGTTCGCGAAATAAGCCTGCACCGCCAATAACCCCTGCGCGTAAGTGCCCGCAGTGTCGCTATTGGGCCAATCGCTGCCGTAGAGGACACGGTCCTCGCCGAAGGTGGCGCAGAGGGGGTCAAGCAGATTCGCCGTCGACGGCTTGTCAGCCTCCTTCTGGCGGTGCAGGATCTCGGACAGCTTCACATAAACCTGCTTACGCGCGCCCAGTTCCTTCAGCAGCTTCTCGTAAGCCGGCTTCTCGGCGGGCTTGAGCCGGATGTTCGGCAGATGGTCGATGATGACCCGCAAAGCCGGATGCCGGTCAGTAATGCGCAGCGTGTCTTCCAGCAAGCGGATTGACTGGTTGGCCGTATCGAGCGACAGGCCGGCCTTCGCCATCCGGCCCAAATCGGCCAGAAACTCGGGCTTCGCTAAACCGGCGCGCAGATCGCGGTCCCACAGGTAGCCATACCGAATGCCGCGAAATAGTGGATTCTTAGCCAGATTCTCGAGCTGACCGGCGAACTCGGGCTTACCCGGTTCAAGGTTGCCGACGAAGCCCACCATGATGGTGTCCTTGGCCGAGACGTCCAGCACCCATTGGTTATCGGTAAACCACGGGCTCGCCTCCACCTCGATCGCGCCCACCACCTGGAAGCTCCCGATCACTTGGCGCAAACGCTTGGGCAGGGCGGGCTGATAGAGCACCTTGTTGTCCTTCGGAGGCCAGGGGACCCCGGCCGGGCGCGTCGGGTCAAACAAGTGGATATGCGTGTCGATGATCGGCACCGGCGGGTCAGCAGCCAGAAGGGGAAGCGCGGCGGTTTGAAGGAAAGTACGGCGATGCACCCTGCGATTCTACTTCATCCCAACTTGCTAAGCTGGCCAGATGGTTCAACGTGTTGAACGGGCCTTCGCCGCCCTGGCGGCCCGGTTCGTGGATGCCGGGGCGAGTCTCGGCGCCGGGGCCGCCAAACAGTCCGCCGGCCAGGGTTGGGCCACGTTTCTCGGCGTCGGATCGCCGCTCACCCACGTCGCCGGGGCCGATGGCCAATTGACCAATGAGCATCTGGCCTCGCTCGAAGCTTTCTTCTTCACCCGCGGCGCCGACGCCATCCTCGAGGTCGCCGATGTCTGGCAGCTCGAGCCTTGGCTGGTGAGCCTCGGCTATGAACTGGCCGGCAGCGAGCAGGTGCTGGTGGCTGAACTGCGGGCGGATCATCCGCCGCGGCCCGAAGTCATCGACTGTGCCGATCGCCTCGAAGAGTGGGCTCAAGCCGTTCAACTCGGCTTCGGCATGGAGCCTTCGCCCTCCGGCTATCTATTGGGCCGCATCCTGGCCAGCCAAACCGCGCTGGGTATTGTGCGCGATGGTGAACTGGCCGGCTCGGCCGCCTTTGCCGTCGTGGGCGAAGTAGGCTACTGCTTTGCCGACTCCACCTTGCCCGCCCATCGCGGCCAGGGCTTGCAGCAGATGCTGATCCAGCACCGGCTGTGGCTCACCGGGCAAGCCGGGGGCCGATACTGTGTCGCCGAGACCGCGCCGGGCAGCGGTTCCGAGCGCAACTACGTGCGCTGCGGCTTTGGGCCGGTATTCCAGCGGCAGACCTTTACGAAGCACCGTCCCAGCTTCTAGCCTGCCGCGTCTTACATCACCCCAAACCGATAAACGGTCGTCGATTTCCGTACTTCCCCAGCCTTGATGACCGTGGTGGGGAATTTGGGTTGGTTCGGTGAGTCCGGGAAGTGCTGGGTTTCCAGGCACAGGGCGGCGCGCCGTTGGATGGGGCGGCCGGCTTTGCCCTTCAGCGTGCCGTCGAGGAAATTGCCGGTGTAGAACTGGACACCGGGTTCGGTGGTAAGCACTTCCATCACGCGCCCCGACGTGGGTTCGCTCACCTTGGCGACTAAGTTTAATTGGCCGTCGTGCTTGGTGAAGACAAAATTATGGTCGTAACCGCTGCCGAGTTTCATCTGTTCCTCATCGGCATCGATGCGCTCGCCGATGGCGTGGGGAGTGGTGAAGTCGAAGGGCGTGCCCTTTACGGGGCGTAACTCGCCGGTGGGGATAAGGCCGGCGTCGACGGGGGTGAAGCGATCGGCGTAGATCTCAAGTTGGTGCGTCAAGTTATTCTCAAGGCCGCCTAAGTTGAAGTAACTGTGGTTGGTGAGGTTGGCGACCGTGTCGGCGTCAGTAGTGGCGGTATATTCAATGCGGAGCTCGTTCGCGGGAGTGAAAGTATAGCCTACGGTCACCGTCAACTTACCCGGGTAGCCTTCTTCCCCGTCTCTGCTCACGTAAGTCAGCTCCAGTCCATTCTCACCCACTTCTTTGGCCTGCCAGACCTGGCGACTGAAACCCTTCAGCCCGCCGTGGAGAGCATTCGGGCTATTGTTGATGGCTAAGTTATATGAGGTGCCATTCAAACTAAACTTACCTTTGGCGATGCGATTGCCATAGCGGCCAATCAGCGCGCCGAAGTAAGGGTGCTCGCCGAGGTAGCCGGCGAGGGTATTGAAACCGATCACCACGTCGCCTAACTTACCGGCTTTGTCCTTCACGTTGAGCGAGACGACGGTGCCGCCGTAAGTGGTGATGGCGACACTGGCGCCGTTGGGGTTAGTTATCGTATAAAGGTCGACGGCGGCGCCGTCCGGGGTTTGTCCAAAGGATGTTTTCACAATACTCTTCATGGGTGGGGTATTCACTTCCGGCTTGGGCGCGGAAGAGCAAGCAGTCAATAAAAGGGCGGCGGCGAACAGGGCGGCTTTCATCGGCTCCATCATGACACGAAGTTTGAGGGGCCTGACACGAAGTTCGAGGGACAGCGGCGGCCATAATGTTCGCAGCGCTCGCAGCGTTGGCCCATTTGCAGGGGGAAGCTGTCGGCCACATAGGCTTGCTTCCAATTGCGTACCAGGGGCGCCGGATCGCGGACATCGACCTCGAGTGCCTCGTCGTGCCGGGCGAAATAGAGGATAGCCCGTGCCTGGCGGGCGAGATGGGCCTCCAGCACAGCCGCGTAGATGCGCACCTGCCAGGCGGCTTCTTGAGTTACAGCCTCGTCGGTTTTGTAATCTACGACGACTAAGTCGTCGCTCTCGATGAACCACAAGTCGATGGCTCCGCGCACAATGACGCCTGCGATTTCGATGGTAAAATCCCACTCGCGTTCTACCTGCGAGGCACGCGTAACGCGCTGGCCTAGTTCGTTCTGGCGGAACCGCTCAGCGAGAAACTGGGCTTCCGCGGAAGGCTCTCCCGGCTCTCCCGCTAGCAACGCATGAACTTCGCGGCCGAGTTCCCGGGCGCCGGTGCCGCTGACGGTGGGCAAAGGTCCCGAACGATCGAGCCAGTAACGGCGTGGACACTCGGCGAAGCGAGTGAGTGCGGTAACGGTAACCGCCGTTTCCCAGGGCTCGGCGCTGGGAATGGGTCGCAGTAACCGCGCTAAGCGAGCGGCCGGGGCGGTTGTTTCGAGTAAGTCGAAACGAGGCGGCGGTACGGCCACAATCCGCGCCGCGAAATTGCGCCGCACCATATCGGGCCACTTGGAACGCATCTGCTTGCCTTCGGCCCAACTGAAGATAAGGCGTTGTTCGGCGCGAGTCATGCCGACGTAGAAGAGCCGGTTGGCTTCGGCTAACTCGCGCTCGGCTTCGGCTTCTAAGTTCAGTTGATGAACCCGGTCATGCACCGCGCTGTCAGTAACCGGATCTCGCCAGGTAACTCCCAAGCCGCGGCGCGGATGAAAGCTCAACGGAGCGGACCTGCCGCCGCCGCCAGCGCGCTGTAGCCCGCACAAAAAGACGACAGGAAACTCAAGGCCCTTAGCGGCGTGCATGGTGAGTACATTCACGGCCTCGCCATTGTCGCCCGTGGGCGCGTTACCTTCGCGTTCGAGCGCTCGTTCGTCCAGCCGCCGGACTAGCTCGGCCAAGGGCCGCGGATCGGCATGCCACCACTCACGCACCATGGTGAGTAACTTGTCGACGTTGGCGCGCGCGGCAGCGTCGAGCCCTAAGGCATAGCCGGATTCGTCGATGGCGCAGGCGAGCAAACGGTCCGGCGATATCTCTTCGGCCATCGTCCGGTGCGTCAGCAACCGCGTGGCGAACTCTTCGGGCAAGGCATCCACCAGTGCGCCACCGCTTAGGCGCAGAGCATAAATCTCTTCGTCACTGAAGCCGGCGAGGGGCGAGCGGAGCACGGCCACGAGCGCGATCTCGTGCCGCGGATTGGCCACCATGCGCAACCAGTTGACCAAGTCCAGGACTTCGGGAGCTCCGAAGAAGCCACGGCCTAAGGTCATAACGAAGGGCACCTCGAAGGCGCGCAAGGCTTGCTCGAATACGGGCAGCCCGGTGGTTTGGCGGAAGAGTAAAGCGAAGGACGAGTAACTGACGCCTTCGGCGTGTAACTCGCGGATCCGGCGGGCGACGTGTTCGGCTTCGAGTTGCTCGCGTTCAAGGGGAGTTTCGCCCTCCGCCGCCAGCACTTCAATGATGGGTCCGGTGGCGGGCGGGAAAGGTTGGCGGGCTTCGAGCAAGGGCGGTTCGAGGCCGGGTGCGCCGGCCACAATGTCCATCGCGGCCTGCAAGATCTCGGGGCGGCTACGGTAATTGCCGCGTAACTCGTCGACAATCTGCAGCGAATCGAGCAGGCTTTGGCGGTATTGCCGGAAGCTGTCTGGCGTGGCATGGCGAAAGCCGAAGATACTCTGGTTTAAGTCTCCGACGCCGAAGAACCTGCCTTCGCGGCGAACCAGATTCATCAGCCGCCACTGGAGAGGATTCGTATCTTGTAACTCGTCCATGAGGATGGCTTCGTATTCGGCTTGCACCCGGGCGCGGATCTCTGGATGGCCTTCCAGTAGAGCGATGGTGCGGGATTCGAGATCGCCGAAATCGAGCACGCCGCGCTCAAACTTACGGCGTTCGACATCTTTTACTAACTGACTGAAGAGCGAAACGAGCAAATCGCGCGCCGGGGCAAAATGGTGCATCAGGGACAACATGCGATACTCTGCGAGGCAGACGCGAAAGTGCTTGGCTGCCGCGCCGCGGGCCCCTTTGATAAGCCGTTCGCCGCGATCGAGTAAAGCAAAGTCGACATCCTCGGGCCTGTGGGCTACCGAGTCGCGCCATTCGCGCCAGCCGGGCTTAGTACCGATTAAATCGCCAGCGGCTTGGAGCAACTTACTGTGGTCTAAGTGAGTAGGTTGGGTAGATTGCAGATGCTCAAGTGTGCCCCCGCTGGAGCGCCAGGCTTCATAGAGCTCCCCCAGATGTTCCACGGGAGCATCGGTATTCCAGGCGGATAGCAGCAAGCGCAGATCCGCGCGCCGCTCGGCCGCCAGCTGGTCGAGCGTAGCCTTAATAGTCGATTGTAACTCGGCACGCATTTCGGGCTCATCCAGAATCCGGAAGCGGGGATCGAGCCCGGCGGGAATGGCATAGCGGCGGAGTAAGCGCGCCCCGAAGCCGTGGATGGTGGCTACCGGCGCGCGCTCAATCTCTTGCTGGATCCCCACCGCGTCGCGAAAACGCGCCGTCAGGCGTTGTTTGATTTCGTTAGCGGCCTTCTCCGTAAAAGTAATCGCGAGCACTTGACTCGGCCGAAAGCCGCGCTCATTGATCAGCCACGCATAGCGCTCCACTAACACCCGAGTCTTGCCCGACCCCGGGCCGGCCACGACGCAGACATCCTGCCCCCAGCGCTCGACGGCGCCTAATTGTTCGGGAGTGAGTTTCATCCGGCCACCTGCACGAGTTGTGTCTGCTGGGTACGGATCCGGCAGGCGGATTCAAAGTCACAATACTGGCACTTCTCGCGATCGGCCGGGCGAACGTCGATCTCGCCATCGCGCACGCGGGCGCTCACTTCCTGGGTGAGCGATTCGGCTCGCTGCATCATCTCGCGCAGTGATTCCGGGTCCTGCCAGCCAGAGATTTTGGCCGAGTCGCGCAAGGCGACATAGTGAAAGCTGCGCGGAGCGAGGCCTAAGGATTTCTGTAAGCCGAGTAAGTACAAGCCGCCTTGCACATACTGCTCACTATCCTGGCGCTTCGTAACGTTGGCCGCCTTCGAATATTTGTAGTCATAGGCGGCGACAGTACCCTCGGGGAAGACATCGTAGCGGTCGATGCGGGCGCGGATTTGTAAGTCAGCCGAGCAGGCGAATTCGAGGCGCTGTTCCAGATGGGGTTTGCCGCCGGGAGCCGGTTTGAAGTCGCGCTCAAAGGTGCGGAGGTCGCGGAGCATCTTCAAGCGTTCCACCTCGGCCAGATAGCCGGGAGGGATATTGCGTTCGCGGCAGAGACGGTCGTAGATCGTGTCGAACAACTCTTCGAGTGGCCGATGGCCGCGTTCGGCGATTTGGAATAACACCTCGTGCACGATGGTCCCTTGCGCTAGCGCGTCGAGCCGCTCGCCGGGCTCCAGCGGCGCATTCTGAAGCCGCAGCGTATATCGCCCGAAGAACTGAAACGGGCAATGTAAGAAAGTTTCGATACCCGAGGGGCTGGCCGAGGCATGCCGCCGGGCTAACTCTTTTCTTAACCGATCGTCGGTAATGCGAGTGGCTCGTGCGGCGGGATACTGATGGTCGACATAGGGTAGGATCGCCTGGCTGTCGCCATCGTTCACCGGGATGCCTGCGAGGGCGAAGGCGGGCAGGCTGCGTTCGCCTTGGCGGTCGAACCGCGGGTAACTCAGGTACAACTCGCTGGTGGCGCGGGTAGTGGCGACGGTGAAGAGAAAACGCTCCTCAGCTTGCCGATCGGCCATGGTGCGCAGAGCCAGGCCGAGCTCATTCAATTGCCGTCGCACCGAGTCCGGAAAGAGCGCATCTTCGGTAGGGTGCTGGGGAAAGACGCCCTCGAGCAAGCCGGCACAGAAGACGACGGGTAACTGCCATTGGCGCGCCTCGTGCGCATCCATCACGTGGACCACGTCGCGGCGACGGTCCTCTTCGCGGACCGGGGTTTCCGCGGCCATCGCCCGCACGTCGGTCCAGTAAATGGCCAGGGGTATCGACCGCTCCGGCAGAATGGCCGTCGCCGAGGCGAGTAACTCCGCCACGCCGGGGGCCTCCGCGCCGAGTAATTTCTCCCATGCGGACGGACGCAGTGCCCGCTCGCGAACCACATCGAGACGCTCAAGCGTTGCCAGAAACGGCGTGAACATGAGTAAGTCGGCTAAGTTGGGAATGCCACTGGCGGGAATGCGGCGGCGTAACTCGAAATCCACTTCGTCGCGGCGGCCGGCTAAGTCGGCATCGCGCCGCCGGACGCAGGTAAGTAAGAGCCTTTGGTCCCAGTTGCTAATCGCCGCCTGGGCCAGGGCATCGGCATATTGAAAGGCGGAGGTGTTGGCGAACGGCCGGGAAAAGTAAAAGCGGGCGGGGATGCCGAAGCGTTCGCAGGCGGTGCGCAGGGCGGGCACATACGGGTCAGCCGACCGGACAATCACGCCCATCTCGCGATAATGTCGGCCGGCGGCGCGCGCAGCCAGAATGCCAGCGGCGATCTGCGTCACTTCGCTTTCAAAGGAGTGGGCCGTGGTGAGGGTGGCGCTGACGTGAGGCCCCGAAAAGCTGCAGCGGCTCACCTCAAATCCGCGCTGCTCGAGCAGACGGCAGGCGCGGGCGGCGAGGGGGCCTTCGGGTAAGGTGACAGTAACCGGAACATGTCGCCGGGCTGCGTCAAGCAAAGCGATTTCGCCTTCGGTGAGGGTATAGAAGCCGTCGCACAGCCACGCTTCCGGCCCCGCACCTTCCCGGTAAAGCCGCGTGGTGGCGGCAGCCAAGCGCCAGCCGCGCAAGGCTCGGCCGGCGGAGCGTACTTCGGCTTCGAAGAGCGCGTAGAAACTGACAAACTCCTCGGCGTCGGGGTGTAAGCGGCGGAGGAGGTCAGCGGTGGCGGAGAGGTCCTGGCTGCTGTAGCCGGCGGTGTCGACCTCGCTGGCGATGGAGGCCAGGGTAGCTACAAAACCAGGGGCACCGAGGAGGGCTTGCCAGCGGCGGCTACGGAACTTGGCCAAGCTGCGCCGGACAAGGACAGGAATCTCCGCGGCTGTAATCTGCGGCGCACCGGTGGCCAACGAGTTCACCAAGGTGGCGAGCGTAATTACTTGAGGGCTGCGAACCAAGCGGCCTTCGCGGGCCAACCGATGGGTGAGGTGCTCCTCCATGGTCGCCGTCGGGACCACGATCCGCGAGGGCGCATGACGAAACAATTCGAGCAGGCGGGTGGACTTGCCAGAGCGCACTGGTCCGAGCAGAATGCGGCCCAACTCCATTAGCGATTCATCTCTGGCATGCGGTGGTTATTGTCTAGTGTAACGAGTCTAAACGCGAAACTGCCGCCCAAAATGCCGATGGGGCATCCTGCGCGGCGGCTCGCTTCCGGAGGTTTCCTTACTGCCGGACGGAGATCGTCAAGCCTGGCTGGGCCGCCACATCGCGGAATCTAAGGCCGAACGGCGTGGCATTGCCGGGCGGCACGGTCGTCGGAATGGTGACATTAATCTGCCAAACGCTGATTAGGCCCGGAGCCAAGCCCGAATACAGGATGTTGGCGGCAGGTATTTGGGCAGTGCCGATGATGACGATCAAGTTACCCGCGGTGCCCACGACGCCTGGCGCCGGAACGCCGTCGGCGGGGGAACCGGACAGATTGCCCGTTCCGGTGCCAAAGATGGTGATGGTGGAGCCGCGGGGCGCGGGATTCGAAGGCGAATTGATCGACCCGTCTTGGTTAAGGGCAGCGACTTGACCACGTCCACCGGCCGCGGCAAAGAGAGCCGGCGCCGCGATGTCCATCTCGGCGAACCCAGCCGCGAGAACTTGCCCCGTGCTCGGACGTTCCACAATGACATCGACGGAACCAGAGGTCGGGGTGTCCTTGGGGACAATAAAGTTGATTTGGCTGGGGGAGACGAATTGAATCGGTGCGGCTCTGTCACCTACTGTCACGCGCGTGTCGGCGACGACGGAGGGCATGGGGATGGGATTCGGCTCTTCGGTAAAGGACCTGGTGACGTCACCAAAAGCGTTGGCTGCGCCGAAGATCGAGGAATAGGTGGAAGGTGCCACCTGATTCCGGGCGGCGGAGGCGGCATTGAGCACGCGGATGACGGGGTAGAAAAACGCCACGCGATTGATGAGATCCGCGGTGATCAAATTGCCGAAGCGATCGAGCGCCAGGGCCAGCGGAAAGGGCGACCCAATGCTTTGCTCGGAATTGATCGTGGTGAAGACGGGCAATTGGTTGAAGGGCAATAGGCGCACGATGCGCCCGTTGTGCGTATCGGCTATCCAGATGTCGCCGGTTTGGGGATTAACATAAACGGCCTGCGGACCCGCTAATCCACTGAAATCCTGGCGGGCCGTGGCGTTCGATACGGAGGTGCCGGCCTCGCTAAAGATCGTGATCCGATTGCCCAGGACTTCAGCCACGTACAGCCGATCGTCACTGTCGGTGGCGATTCCCTTTGGCGAGGAGAGACGATTGAGTGTATTGCCGCGACCGCTATCGGTAAAGTTCGCTTGACCAAAGACGCCATCCGCCGCCTGGCCATTCTGAAAGTCTCCGCCAGTGGGCTTTTTGAAGCGCAGAACCCGGTTGTGGAGGTAATCGGAAACCAGGACGCTGCCGTCGCTGAGAAACGCCAGGCCGGCCGGGGTGCGCATGGTGCGCGAGGTGGGGTCGGTGGTGCGCGTGGTGAAGGCACTCTGTCCCAAAACGAGATTCGGCTGGCGTAATCCGGTGACGGGGGTGTCGAAGGGCTTGGGGAAGCGCAGCACACGGCCGTTGCCGGAATCGGCCACCCAGAGGTTGCCCTCCTTGTCGACGGCCACGCAGGTGGGGCCGTTTAAGCCACGCTCACTGGTTGAGCCAGCGTCGTTGCCCGGGGCATTGGGGCTAGTGCCGGTGAGGTCCGGCTGGCCGATGACCAAATTGGCAAGGTCGAGTGCCTTCACCCGCCGAATATCGTTGAAGCCCAGAACGCGATTATTCTGAGAATCGGCGACGTACATTCTGTCTCCGTCAATCGCGATGCAGGTGCCGCCCAGGCCGCCCGAGCCCACGGCGGTGCGGTCTCCAGCGAAACCGTCCAATAAGTAAAACTCGCGGCCTTCCACAAGATTGGGGCCACTCTGATCAAAACGAACCTGACCCACCACGCGGGTAGCTGGGTTGAAAGCAAAGTCGCGACCCGGCAGCACCAGGACGCGATTGTTTGCGGTGTCGGCGAGATACATCTCCGAACCGCCGACCCACAGGGCGGTGGGATAGGAAAATCCATTGGGGCCAACGGGCAAGCCGTTTCGATTGGCGCGACCAACGTTGAAAGATTCCTGGCCGATCACCGCGCGCGCGGCGGGGGAGATCCTCGTCGTTTCGGCGGGCCAATTTTCGAAGCCGTCAAAAACCAAGATCCGGTTGCTTGACACATCGGGCAGATAGAGGTTAGCGCCAAAGAGAAAAAGACTCGGCCGCACGTTCTCCGCTGAGCCGGGCTGAAACCCCCCGGCGACAAACTCGTTAATCGGCGGCAACTGACCGGAGGCGGGTGCACTCGGAACTCCCACAACCCGATTGGCGGCCTTGCCGTTGAAGAACGGTGTGCCCACATCCCAAACCAGCACTCGGGAGGCACCCGGTACCCAATCGCGCACGAACAAACGGCCCCGGCTATCGAAGCCGATGCCCGTGGGTAAGAAGAGGTAATCCTTCCGCAAAGCGCCCTCCTGGAAAAACGGAGGCGTGGTCCGGCCGAAGGAACTGGTGAAATCGGTACTGCCCAGAACCAGATCCGCCGCGGGCCCAAAACCGCCGCGGTCCAAGGCGGCTACCGGGTAGCGAAGCACGCGGTGGTTCTGAGGATCGGTTACCCAAAGATTGCGCTGAGAGTCAAAAGCCATGCTGGTTCGCTGCAAGGCATTGAAGGGTTGAAAGAAAAATAGGGAAGTATCGGACATGCCCAGGATCCCGCCGCCTTGATTAAAGAGGTTTTCGTTAATGCTGCGTTGTCCGATCACCAGATCGGGTTGGAGGACTTCGGTGTTTTGGGAGAAGGGCCTGGGGAATCGCAGGATCCGGTTATTTCCCGAGTCGCCCACGTAGAGGTTGCCGACGCCATCGGTGATCACCGCGGTGGGCGAGTTCAAGCCGCTGGCGAGCCGGCTGTTGCTGGGGTCAGGCCCCTGGGCAGAGGTGGACTGCAGGTCGCGCTGCCCGATCACCAGATCCGCGGGCACCCCGGCATTTGCCGCTGTGGCATTCCTCCAGGCCAAGACGCGGTTATTCCTGGTATCCGCCACGTAAAGAATAGAGGTGGAACTTGACCCGTCCACCCAGATACCCTGAGGGGCGTACAATTCACGACCCTCGACGAGGTTTACGCCCCCGGTCAAAATGCTGGCCCTCGCCTGTCCCAGCACCCGCGTGGGTGCCGCGTTCATCACCACCGTGGGCTGCGCAAGCGCACTAGTGCCCAAGGCAATCAACGTCAAAGATCGCATCAATAAAATAGATTTCATGGTTTTTACTCCGAACGGCGGAACGCGGGAAGTCGCCGGGATTCTCCTCTAAGATATTACATTTCCTGGCAAATCTGATTAGCTATCGGCTTCCGGTTGTTAAACCTTCAGCCGGCAAAGGTTCCTCACGCGTCATCGACCGTCGTGATCTCCGGTAGCGCATAAGCGAAGCGCCCCGCGAAAGTTTCGTCAAAAATATGCAGCGCGCCGGGATGAATCTTCCCGTTCGACGCCAGAATGTGGACCGAATCCAACCGATGTGCCCGGCCACGCATGTCGGTTACCTGGCCGCCGGCCTCTTCAATTAGCAGCTTGCCCGCCGCCATGTCCCAGGGGCTCAAGCGAAACTCCCAGAAGCCGTCCAATCGCCCGCAAGCGACGTGGGCCATGTCGATCGCCGCCGAGCCGCTGCGCCGAATCCCGTGCGTCACCATCGCCAATTGATAGAAAAAGTGAATGTTGACATCCAAGTGCCGCCGCCGCGTCGGGAAACCCGTCGACAAGAGCGCCACTTCCACCGACGGCGCCGGCGAAACATGAATGCGCCGGTGGTTCAAATAAGCGCCGCTGCCCTTCTCCGCCGTGAACATCTCGTCCCGCGTGGGGTCGTAAACGACGCCGGCGATCAGTTCGCCCTTGTACTCCAGCGCCAGGGTGACGTTGTAGACCGGATAGCCGTGGGCGAAGTTGGTTGTGCCATCGACAGGGTCGACGTACCAGCGGTAATCGCTCCCATGGTCATGCAAGCCACTCTCTTCGGCGACCACCGTATGGTTGGGGAAATGGGCGCTCAAGCGTTCGAGGATGAGCGCTTCGCTGGCCCGGTCGGCTTCGGTCACCAGATCCTGCTCGCCTTTGATCTCAAACCGGACGCCTTTGTCAAAGTACTTGGTCGTGAGGGCACCAGCTTCACGAGCGATTCCGGCGGCTACCTCGAGGTAGGAAGTCATTTAGCAGTCAGGGTCCTCAAACAAGTACTTGATCTCGTGCTTGTAAACAAACAAGTTCGGCCCCTCTTCCCGCGTCAGTCGGATAAAGTGCCGGTCATAGTACTCCACCGTTCCGTGCAGCAGGTCGTTGTTGTGCAGCTTCAATACGACGGGAGTCTTACCGTCAATCAACTGCTTCAGATAGACCGGTTCGGCCTGCGTGCTGTCGGGAGCGAGCGTCTTAGCTTTTGCCACTAGTACTAGTCCGAATCTCCATAATAGCCGTTACGCGACAGAAGCTGCAAACCCTCGCTCGCCACGCTGGCCCCGGTAAGACGAACCCGCACCGGGTGAAAGGGTTTCGCGTCCGCCGGCAACTGGCGCGGATAGTACCCCAGAAGATACTGCGTGCGCAGGTCGCTCAAGATCGCCGCGAAGGCCGCGTCGAGCTCTTTACCCAAAGTGGGCTGAAAAATGCGGCCGCCGGTGCTGCCGGCCAGAGTGGCCAGTGCATTTTCGCCGCCAACATTTCGGCCGACGTCGGCGGCAATTGGTACGACGAGGATGGAGTAGATGACGGCATCGGCGCGCTGGGCGGCTTCCAAGGCATCGCGATATTTCTTGCGCGACGTGGTATCGCCGCCATCGGTCACCACCACCAGCACCCGCCGGCCCGAACGCCGTTCAAGGTCCTGCGAGGCGAACCAGAGCGCGTCGTACAGCGACGTGCCGGAGAGCGGCTTCAGCTTCATCAGCGGCTTCAGCACACGGTCCAAGGTCCGGGTGAAACCGGCTTCCATCCGCACTTCATCGTGAAAGCTGTAAAGTGAAGCGCGGTCTAGGTCGTTGCCCTCTTTGAAAAGCGCGCTCAGGAAGCCCCGGATCGCGCGCATTTCGTATTGCAAATTGGTCGCCGTCGACAGGCTGGTATCCACCAGCAGGGACACCGACAAGGGCTGGGCGGTGGAGCGCTCGAAGACCGCGATCTCCTGCTTCACACCCGTGTCTTCGACGGAAAAATCCTCCCGCTTCAGGTTGCCGATCGGCTCGCCGGTGGGGCTCTTCACGGTCACCAGCAGGCGTACGAGCTTTACATCCACGCGGATGGTAGGCGGCTCCTGGGCCAATAAAACCGGGGCCGTCAGTAGAGTGCGCCGTTTCATTGCCCCGCGCGGGTCACCACCGCATCGTCCCAATCGCCATCCACCCAAACCTCGCCATCGGCGAAGTATTCCTTCTTCCAGATCGGCACCGTCTTCTTCAGCCGGTTGATGCCATCGAGCGCCGCGGCAAACGCCGGCCCCCGGTGCGGCGACGTGGCGATCACCACCACACTCGCTTCGCCGATTTCGAGGCGGCCTAACCGATGCACCAACGCAATGCGGCTGATGGCATGCGCACCGGCAATCTCGCGCCCAATCTGCGCCATCAGCTTGATGGCCATCGCTTCGTAGCACTCATAATCAAGGAAGCGCGTGGCGCGGCCTTTGGTGTTGTCCCGCACCACGCCTTCGAAATCCACCATCGCGCCATCGTGATCGAGCAGCAATTGCCGCTTTAGGGCCTCGGTGTCGATCCGCTCGCGAGTCAGGGCAAAGAAACCCCCTTCGGGGTCCTGAATCACATGGCTGTAAGGGCCACTTCCCCCGCTTACCGGCGGCAGGAACGCAATCTCATCCCCTTCGGCAATCGCACATTCGGGAGTCTCAAAACTCTGATTGCGCGCCAAAACAATGCTCCCGGCCAAACCCGCCAAACGCGGCTCCTGTTGGACATAATGGGCGAAGACATCCCTCAACTGAAAGCTTCCGGAAGCCGGTTCCCCGAGGTCCAGACTCTCCTGCGATTTCCCCATCAGATCCCGCAGTAGGCCGAAAAAAAGGACTTGGACGCGCACAGTCAACATCCTAACAGACGCCTGATGAACGCCTCTGATTTCAACGATTTCGTTTATCAGCCCCCGCCGGCCGCTTTTTCTGCGCAACGGATCCTGGTGAAGCCGAACCTGGGCTACCCGTTTGGCCCGCCGGTCACCATTTCGATGACCGTGCTCGATGCCGTGATCGCCGGCCTGCGGCGCGCGAGCCCCGCGGCCGAGATTCTGGTAGTGGAAGGCGTATGCCACAAGCTCTCGGCCCAAGAGATCACTGCGCTCCTGGGCCTCAAAAGTGAAGGCATCACCTTCCTCGACGCCGATCGACTTCCGCTTGCCCTTTACCCCAACCCCAGCCCCGGCCGCTTCCGCGAATTCCAGGCCCCCGCCCTCCTCCGCGAAGTCGACTGCCGCATCTCCGTCGGCGCCTGCAAATGGACCGTCCTCAATGGCCGCCCCCTTTTCAGCGGCTGCATCAAAAACCTCTACGGCCTGCTGCCCAGGGAGGTCTACCGCGGCCGCAGTCCCCATAGCCGGGGGCAACTGCACCGGCCGGATGTCTGGAGTGTGATCGAAGAGGTCCACGCGACGTTCGGCCCGTTATTTGACGGCGGCGTGGTAGACGCGGGTGAAGTCTTGGTCAGCCCGGACTGGCGTCCGGACCGCGGTCAGAAGTTGGCCGTCGGCCGGGTGATTTGGGGAGAGAATCTGCGGGAGGTCGACCAAGCGGCCATGGCGCTCAAGCTCAAAGCTTCAAAAAGATCCTGAGCCGGTCTTCCACCTGGTCCAAAGTCTTGGGAGAAACAGCCCCCCACCGCGCCCCAAGCCGCTGCTGGGAAATGGAATGCATATCCTCGCACTTGATAAAGCTAACCGCCTTGAGCCCCCCCTCGGGCGGCTCAACCCGGACATGGGCGGCAAGACCTCGGTCCGTACGAGTGATGGGTAGGACGATCACCATTTGCGCGCGGCTCCGGTTGAAACGGTCGTCGGAGACCACCACGCAGGGTCGCTCGCCACCCTGCTCACGGCCCAAAACCGGATCCAAGCGCGCCAGCCAGATCTCCCTTCGGCCGGGTTCCGCCGAAGCTTCGGTCACTGAGACTGCTGCCCGTCGAAGAGCGTGGACTCCCAAAGACGACGCTCATCGGGTTCTTCCTGCCATTCCATTGGAGAGGCCTGGAGGCGCGCATATCCGGCATCCAATTCGCGGAAGAAGCTGTCCCGGCGATACTGCTCAATTGCCGCATCGAGCACCGTCTGCATCGGCTTCCCTTCGCGGTCCGCCAAGCCGCGCAGAGTCGCTTTGGATTACGGGCTAATCCGTATATTGGGGCTCTCCAGAGTCTTACTCCTTAGCGTCGCCCTTTCATTACGCCACATGGGCGTAGCATCATCTGTAGACTAATATGTGGCAGAGGATCGTGCCTAGCCCCGATCAGACGAGGAAGCCCAGCTACTTTCCACGAATTTTTACGTGGTGCGTGCCCGAATTCACTGCGCCCGGGTTAAAGAAGACTATACCCGATGGCCTTCCAATCAGTCAGTCAGCGCAGCATTCAGAAAGCACTCAGACAGGTACGTCGAAGAATTTATCTGTACCTTCTCCGCGCAAGCCGGCTTCAAAGCCATCCTTCGCCAAATGATCCTGGCGGAAAGTGGCCGCCTCGAAGCTGCTCGACAAAAGTGACCATCCTGCACTTCTCAAGCGGCGTTCCTGGCAGATTATTAGAAATCACACCTCACTTCTTCGCCTTATACCCCTGCCACACGTACTCCAGCGCCGCAGGCAGAGTCTGCTGCTTCACCATCCGGTCCGTATGTCCGGCATTGCGAGCAAAAACAAACTGGTAGTGATAGCCCTTCGCCGCCAGCACCTCGGCCATCTTTTCGTTAGCCAATACCCAGTCGTGGTAGTTATCCCGCGTATTTAAGTTATCCCGGTCACTGATTTCGAGCCACAACCGGATCGGCATCTTCTTACTCTTCGGAATCAGATTCTCATGGAACTCCCACGCGCCGTGCGGAGTCTCGGAGTTATAGGGCCATTGTTGATTCACGTAAGTGCCCGAGTAGGTGAGCACGCGATGATAAAGCTCAGGATGGTACCAGGCCATGATCAACGCCGCCGAGCCGCCGGAACTGCCGCCCATGGTGGCGCGGCCATTCGGATCCTTCGTCAGCTTCACGTTATACTGCTTCTCCACCAGCGGCAACACTTCGGCTTCGACAAATTCGGCATACTTGCCCGACATCGTGTCATATTCGAGTCCGCGCTGGCTACCCTGCGCGTCACCCGAACCGTTGCCGATCGAAATGGCGATCATCACCGGCACGCGCTTCTGCGCAATCAAGTTATCGAGCGCGGTAAACAATGCCTTGTCGATGCCGTCGGCGCCGACAATAAACGGGGCGACCGTACCGGGCACATACTGCTTCGGCACATACACGCCCACCTTCCGCGTATAGGGCGCCGGATGGCTCGAAACAATTAACTTATTGGGGTCCGCCGGATCGGGCCGGCCGAAAGTTCCTGGCTCGCGAGCAATACCGGGATAGAACTTACTATCGGTGGACTCCATCTTGAACTCATACACCATGCCCTGCGGCACCCCCTCCTGCACCGTCATCTCCGGTGCCGGCTTATGCGTGGGGCCGATGATGAAATTGCCATCGGCCGTCGGCGGAGGTACGGCGCCATCCGGCAACTCTTTGGCCTTCACATAACCCGGCGTAAGTGGATCGCGCGTCGTCGGCGGCGTGCGGACAGGCTTGGCGGGCGCCGCGGCCGGAGGCGCTTGGGCCACGGCGCTCAGGCAGATCAAGAACAACAATCCAAGAATGCGAAACATGGCCCTAATCTTATCTCAGATCCCCAATGAAGCAGCCGACCGCCTTAGTGGTTTTGACGGCGACCGGCCGGCCGGCAAGATGGGCATCGAGGGCGCGGCGCAGAGTTGCGTCCGAGACGGCACGGCGCGCCTTACCCCAGGTGACATAGAAGTCGTCGATCCGGCCGCGGTAGACGAGCTTGCCGTCTTTGCCGATCAGTGCGACTTCCGGCGTAGTCGCCGCACCGGCCAGCTTCACCAGCCGATGCTCGCGATCGATCAGTTTGGGATAGTCCCCGTGCTGATATTCGGCGGCATGAGCACGCACGGTAGCGGGCGTCAGCGCCGGATCCACATAGACCAAAGCACAAGCCAAACCGCGACCCCGGTAGTCGTCGCAGATACGCCGGATCTCGGGCGCATAGTAATTGGCCACCGGGCAATCGTGGGTGACAAAAAACAGCGCCGTCAGACTGCCGGGCTCAAAAAAACGCCGCGAAACACCATCGATATCGGGCAGCGTCAGCGCCACCAGCAGCAGCGGAATCACCTGGTCATCGCTCCCGGCAAGTGCTTCCGAATGCGCTCCATGATGGTCGGATCCTTCAGGATGGCCGGCATCGCGCGCCCGCGGACATAGTCGCTATAGGACTTCCGCAGGTCCGCAAACTCGCCCTGCCGCGCGGGAATTACCTGCAATCCCACCGCACCCATCTCATCGAAGGACTCCTCGCCCCACTGAATCCGCACCGGCGGACGGCTCGGATTATTAGGGTTGTTAGCCGAGTTATCCCAACTTACGAACGCATCGATGCGCGTCCCCTTGGGCAGCGGCACTAAGTCACGGAAGAAATAACGGTCCTGCCAGGCAAAGTTCCAATCTTTAATCCATAGCAGCGTCTTCACTTCGCCACTGGGCAAGGTGGCGGTCATCTTCATCTCTTTGCCCAGATAATGGGCATGCCCACCGACACTTACCGCCTCAATGTCTACCGGCAGCGTGTAAGTATCCTCAATGCGGAAGTTACTCGCGCCGGGCGGAATGTCGATATTCGAAAATACGCCAAAGGAATTCGGCACCTGCACGGCAAACAAACTGCGCTCCGGCGCCTTGTCGGCCAGATAGAGCCCAATCACTGACTTTTCGCGCTCCACCTTACCGCTGGGGTGGAAGTGATATTGAAAGACGAGGTCAGTATTAGCGGGCAAGGACATGGCCAGGCCATCGGGCAGTAAGTGCGGCAGCGCGCCCAGAGCCCATCCGCCCAGTGGCACCGAACCCGGGCGGCCCATTGGGCTGCTGGCCGAAACGGTTTCACCAGACTTCGCCGGGGCCGCAAAGTAGAGCACGTGGTGCACGGTCTTACGCGCGCTCGGCCGCATTTCAATGGCGCGCACCCATTTCTGCTCCGGCAGATTGAGCGGGATGACGAGGTTGCGGTAAAGGTCCGGCCCATCGGCGGGGACGTCAAAGGCTTCGGGCATTTCGAGAATCAGGTCCGGCTTGCCGAGTTGCCAGCCGGCGACAAATTGCGGCACCGCCGGCGTCTTGGCCGGGTCACCCTTGGGGGCGCCTTGCTTAGCCCAATCCTGCAGCAGAGCGACTTCAGCCGCGCTCAGCCGCCGTTCATCCTGAAAGGCATAAGAACTGGGCTCGGCCTTCCAAGGCGGCATATAGCCGGATTTCGTCACGCCGGCCAGCAGCGCGGCCCTTTTCTTGGCGTCCTCATAGGTCAGCAACGAGAACGGCGCGGCCTCTCCGGGCCGATGGCAAGAGGCGCAGTTCTTGAACAAGATCGGCGCAATGTGTTGCGAGTAGGTAACCGGGGTGGCGCCAAAGCCAGCGGCCGGAATCAGCAGTAATGCCGCAAAAATGAATCGCATACCAATCAATACGCTCCCTCTCTCAGTATGTTCGATTGATCTGGCGGCCGCAGGCTCTCCGAGGGCGCTTCGGCCTAAATTAACGTTCCCAACCCCCAATAGGCGACAATGGGACTTGCATGGCTTTGCTCATAAGCGCCCAGTCGCTGAAAAAATCGTTCGGTGCGAAGCCGCTCTTCGAAGGTGTTTCTCTCACGGTGAACGATGGGGACCGCCTCGGCCTCATTGGCCCTAACGGTGCCGGTAAGTCGACCTTCCTCCAGATCCTCGCCAGTAAAATGGACTTGGATTCGGGCGAAGTCTCCGTGCGCAAAAACGCCCGGCTCGCCTACGTCGCCCAGGAATCGGCCTTTCCCGCCGGCGTCACCGTCTCCCAGGTGATGGAAGCCGCCATGCCCGGCGACGAGCTCGAGTACGAGCGCCAGATCATCCTGAGCCGCGTCGGCTTCGAGGATACCGATGCCCCGGTCGAAACGCTCTCCGGCGGCTGGCGTAAGCGCCTCGCCATTGCCGAAGCCCTTGCCGGCGAGCCCGAGCTCCTCATGCTCGACGAGCCCACCAACCACCTCGATCTGGCCGGCATTCTCTGGCTCGAAAAGCTTCTTACTGGCTCCCGCTTCGCCTCTGTCGTCATCACCCACGACCGGTACTTCCTCGAAAACTTCGCCACCCACGTCGCTGAACTCGCCCCCGCCTACCCCGGCGGCCTCTTCCTCGTCAAAGGCAACTACGCCGAGTTTCTCGAACGCAAAGCCGACTTCATGGTCGCTCAGGAGAGCCAGCGCGACGCCCTCGCCTCCCGCGTGCGCACCGAAGTCGAGTGGCTCCGCCGCGGACCCAAGGCCCGCACCACCAAGGCCAAGGCCCGCATCGACACCGCCCACGAATTCATCGGCGAACTCGCCGAAGTCAGCGCCCGCCAGCGCACCGCCCAGCGCGTCGGCATCGACTTCACCGCCTCCGAACGCAAAACCAAACGCCTCGTCGAAGCGGAAGGCCTCGCCGGCTCCATCGGCGGTAAGCAGCTCTTCAGCGGCCTCGACTTTGTCCTCGGCCCCAAAATGCGCCTCGGCCTGGTCGGCCCCAACGGCAGCGGCAAAACCACTTTGATGCGCATCCTGATGGGCGACTTAGCCCCTTCGGCAGGCACCATGAAGCACGCCGACCTGCTCAAAATCGTCTACTTCGCCCAAAACCGCGCCGAAAAGCTCGACCCTGCGTTGCCCTTGCGCCGCGCCCTCTGCCCCCACGGCGATTCGGTGATGTACCAGGGCCGCCCCATCCACGTCGCCCCCTGGGCCAAGCGCTTTTCCTTCCCCGTCGAACAGCTTGACCAACCCGTCGGCCGCCTCTCCGGCGGCGAAAAGGCCCGCGTCCACATCGCCCGCTTAATGCTCGAAAGCGCCGACCTGCTCCTCCTGGACGAACCCACCAACGACCTCGACATCCCCACCCTCGAAACCCTCGAAGAGAGCCTCATCGACTTCCCCGGCGCCGTCGTCCTCGTCACCCACGACCGCTACATGCTCGACCGCGTTTCCACCCACGTCCTCGGCCTCAACGGCGACGGCGAATCCGGCCTCTACGCCGACTACTCCCAGTGGGAACAAGCTCAGCAAACGCCCAAAGAAAAGGAAAGAGAGAAGGCCAAACAAGCCGCTCA
>Ga0105044_10003735_pt1 | contig 20863 bp, 16 predicted proteins | sample MAT01_FD_78092 | JGI IMG/M metagenome (GOLD analysis project Ga0105044, IMG submission 78092) | Freshwater microbial communities from Lake Fryxell liftoff mats and glacier meltwater in Antarctica - MAT-01 | ecosystem: Environmental > Aquatic > Freshwater > Ice > Liftoff microbial mat | place...
CGACATCGCATCGCCCTCCGTGGCAGTTTCCGCCGCTGAAAGAGTCGTCATTGGTCGTCGAAACGTGCATTCCTGTCAAGACTGGATCGTTGCGGTGAAATGGGATAGAATCAATTCGGACGATATCACATCCAGGAGAACCTCGCATGTCCGCCGAACCATCGTCCACGGGCAACCACTCGGGCCAATGGGGACTCTCCAGCATCCTGTTGGGCAGCCTGATCATCATGCTGTTCCCGCTGATGATTCTGCTGCTGTTCGTCGCGATGTATGGAGCCTACGAAGACCCGTTCGTTGAATCGAAGGATATCGATCTGGGGGTGATGGGAATCTGGGTCGTCACGGGCGGATTGTTTGTGATCTCGATGTTCGCGATGTTCAGCGGGATCAGGGGATTGAACGAGGCCCGACGGTACAACCAATCGCGTGGTCTGGCGTTGGGCGGAACGATTCTGTCGGTGGTGGCCGTCGGGGCGGCGTTGGTGTTACTGTTGGTCACGGCTCGTTCGGTGGAGTGGGTGCGGGCGTTGCAGAAAACGCGATTCGGACCCGATCGCATCGAGCGACCATTCCCCGAAGACTTACGGCGAAAATGAGAAGGAGGACGCATCATGGACCCGGAATCGATCCTCACTCAACTCGATGAATGCGCTGCGGAATATACATTCCCGATGCTCGATAACGGATACACTTGTCACGTCGATCAGCGACTCACAATCTATCGCGATTCGACGCGATGGCTGATGATCATTGACATTCTCAACGTCAACAATCGCACATTGGCGGAATTGGCCACGGGGCGGGACGTTATAACAATGGTCTGATGTCGCTGAAATCATCAATCGTCGCCGTCGTCCGCGATCGTTCGCGAAATGCTCATGCCGAGGTCACGCAGTTTTTCGCGTAATCGCCGACGACCGATGCCGAGCAACTGCGACGCCTGCAACTGTCGTCCGTTCGTATGTTCCAGAACGCGACGGAATAACAATCGCTCCACTTTCTGAATCACTTCGTCGTACAATTTCGTCGGCTCTTCGTTGAGTCGTTCGCGAATGAAGCGATCGAGTTCGCCATCCCCGCTCTCGCGTGGAACAGCGACCGCTTCCACCGATGCGATCGGGCCGAATACGCTCTCTGGATTTTGCAGATAGTCCGGCAGGTACGACGGCAACAGCACATCACCGTGACTCACCGGCGCGTTGAGCAGCGATTGCTTCAGCACACTCTGCAATTCACGCACGTTCCCCGGCCAGTTGTAATTCTCCAGAATCTCCATCGCGTCCTTGCGAATGTCCTGCACGTTTCGACCGAGCTGACGATTAAATCGTCGCAGGAAATGCCGCGTCAACAACGCGAGATCGCCACCGCGTAAACGCAACGGCGGCAATTCGATGGAGAACACGTTCAAACGATAAAACAGATCGGCGCGGAACAAACCGTGCGTCACCATCGACCCAAGATCGCGGTTCGTCGCCGTCACCAGCCGCACATTGGTCCGAATCGTCTCAGTGCCGCCGATGCGCTGAAATGTCTGGTCCTGCAATAGTCGTAAAATCCGTGCCTGCGTGACCAGCGACATATCGCCGATCTCATCCAGGAACAGCGTGCCACCGTTACACTGCTCGAACTTGCCGATGCGTCGTCGGTCGGCACCAGTGAACGCCCCGCGTTCGTGGCCGAACAATTCGCTTTCGAGTAACGAATCGGGAATCGCAGCGCAATTCAATGCGATGAACGGTTCGTGGGCTCGCGTCGAATGCTGATGGATCGCCTGCGCTACCAACTCCTTGCCGGTGCCCGATTCGCCGGTCACGAGCACGATCACATCCTGACTCGCGACGCGACCGATCGACTTGTACACTTCGCGCATCACCGGACTGCAACCGACGATGAGTTCTTCGGTCTCCTCCAGTCCGAGAGGCGCGACGGTCGTGGTTTCCGGCCGCGCGTGACTCATTTCGAGTGCCTGACCGAGCACGCGCCGCAAATGTTCGAGATCGATCGGTTTGAAGAGATATTCCAGCGCACCGAGTTTCATCGCTTCGATGGCCGTCTCGGTGGCGGTGGACAGGGTCGTGAAGATGACGGGAGTGTTAACGCCGATCAACCGCATACGCTGAAAGACATCCAGCCCCGGAATATCGGGCAACATCACGTCGAGCAGAATGGCGTCGGGCGGTTCGATCTCGACGTGTCGCAGTCCCTCTTCGCCAGTGCGCGCAACGAGGAACTCCACTCCCGCATCCGCGAAAGCATGTTCCGCCAGTGTCAGAAGGACATCTGGTTCATCGTCGATAATCAGCACTCGCGGCACGAGCGATCTCCGCGATCCGTGGAACCGGAATCACATCTATTATGATCATACAGTGAGTCATTATGATACTACAAGCAGAACTTTTCTGCCAGATCCAAATTTTCTATTTTAACAGGATTCACTCGTTCGAGCGAACGGAATGAACAATCTGGGCGATTTCGTCCTCGAACTTCGATACAATGAATCGGAACACGATCAGATGACAAGCCCGTCGTCAGAGGATGTGATGCCCACACAGACACTGGTTCGCAGCGAGTGGCTGGCGAACGTCAGCGAAGAAATCCGCACTCCGATATCCGGGATGCTCGGGATGCTCGCTCGCGTTCTCGAAACCTCGCTCACCCGCGAACAGCGTGAATTCCTCACGCTCGCACACAATTCGGCGAAGCAGATCTCGCATCACCTGAACGAGTTGCGCGAGTACGCACTCCTCGAAGCCGGACGCGTCGAACTTTCGTCGAAGCCGTTTTCGCTCCGCAAACTCATCACCGATTCGACCCGTGACCTCACCGAGTCCGCTCACCGCAAGGGTCTGGAACTCATCTGCGATGTCCGTTCCGATATTCCGGATCAACTCATCGGCGACGCGGATCGACTTCGTCAGATCGTGCAGACGTGCATTGATGCCATGATTCGGCGCACGACGCAAGGGGAAATCGAAATTCGTTTGCGATGGGAAATGTTGGAAAACATTGTTCGTCTGACGTTCACGATTCGCGACACCGCCGAAATCCCATTCACGGACCGCGAACGACTCCTCTCACGCACCCCATCCGAAGAGAGCGACGGCGCGGCGGATGTGCTCGCCCTGCCGATCGCCATGCGACTGATCGAACGCATGGGGGGACAACCAGTCCTCGACGGCGAAAGCGCGATCACGTTTTCGATCGATCTCGAACCCGTCGAAGTGAAATTACCGCCCACGAACGAATTTGTCGGGCGACTCGTCGGCTGGAAAGTGCTCATCATCGCCGATCATCCGACGAATCGACAGGTGTTACGGGATCTCTTCGTCGGCTGGAAAATGGAGGCGACGGCGGTCGATACGCCGACGGCTGCCCTGTCGGCACTGTGGCGAGCGGCATTGTTGAAACGTCGGTATGCGTTGTGCATCGTCGATCTTCGCACGCCGGTCGGCGAGGGGTGGAAGCTCATTGATCAGATCAAGTCCGACCCCGAATTGCAGGCCGTGCCGGTGATCGCGATCGGGACCGCAGCAGATGAGGCCGAGTTCGAGAAATCGAAACAGTTCGGCGTGCCCTGGGTGCGTAAACCGGTGTACGGCCCGGAGTTACTCGAAGGCATTCGCCAACTGTCGGCGAAGCCACTTCCCGCACCGCTCCCCGAACCCGTCGCGAAATCGGCTTCTCAACCGCGTCAGCGATTGCGAGTACTGCTCGCCGACGCGAACGAAATTAATGGAATGCTCGTCCAGCACTGGATGAACGAAGAAGGACACGATCTCACCGCGACGACGACCATTGCCGCCGCACTCGACGCGCTCGCGAAACAGGCGTTCGACGTGGTGATCTTCGATCTCGACATGCCGGACATGGACGGATTGCAGGCCGCACGAATGTTTCGCGATCAGGACACGAAAGCCGGTCGTCGGACGCATCTGATCGCGTTGACTGCGTATCTGAATCGGACCTCTCAGGAACGCTGGCACGCGGCCGGGATCAACGATCATCTCCTCAAACCGCTCAATAAAATGGAACTCGAACGCAAGTTGAGCCAGCGACTCAGCGCGACCGATCGGGCCTCAGGCGACGACGATACGAAGAAGAAAAAAGGGGCATCGTTGCTCAGTCCCGAAACGATCCTCGCATCGACCGGGAGTCAGGAAGCACTGTTGCGAAAAGTCGTCGCGCTGTTCCGACAACGCGGGCCGGAGTTAATCGAACGATTACGGGCGGGGGTGACGGCGAACAACAGTGCAGAATGGCGGCAGTCCGCCCATGCGTTGCGCGGCGTGGTCGCGATTTTTTCCTCGCGTGTCGCCGAGAAAATCGCCACACTGGAGAACGAATCGAAACTCGGACCGTCGGAACGCAGCACGAATCTGCTCAACGAGATCGAGCAATCGTTCGGCCAACTCGACGACGTGCTGGCGTCGCTGACCGTCGAAGAAGTGCGTAAGATGATTGGGAAGTGATTTCTCCCATCGCGAAGCGACCCGACTCGGCCGCGGAGGAAAAAAACCTCGTCGCAGGGCTCTGGCCTGGGATGTCCGGTGACTTCGAGGCTCTGCCTCGCGTATTTCTGATTTGGTTTGTTCCAGACTCGGAAAAACACAAATTCGGAAGTCGTCAGGCAGAGCCTGAAGAGAAGACGTCCCAGGGCAGAGCCCTGCGACGAGGTTATTCTCGGAAGTCGTCAGGCAGAGCCTGAAGAGAAGACGTCCCAGGGCAGAGCCCTGCGACGAGGTTATTCGCGACGGGATCGAAGTGGTGTATCCCTGAACGAGGATCATTCATGAATTACGGTGAAGACGCTGGTGCCGGGGTCGAGTTCGAAACCATGCGGGGTCGCGACTGGCCGAGCGTCCGTCAATTCAACCTGTTCCTCGAAAATCGTGTCGGGGCCATGCTCGACGTGGTTCGTCGCTTCGAAAGTGCCCGCGTCCGAATCGTCTCACTCACTGTCGTCGATTCGGCAGACTGTGCGATCATTCGCATGGTGTACAGTGACCCGGAACGCGCAACGGAAATTTTGCAGCACGCTCGCATTCCATACACCGAGAGCGATCTACTCGTCGTCAAAATGCCCGACAGCGAACAACCGTTGCTCGCGATCTGCAAGTCGTTGCTGGCGAGCGAGATCAACATTCACTACGCCTATCCGTTGCTCATCGGCGTCGGTCCAATGGGACACACCGCCATCGCGTTCCACGTCGAGGATCACGAAAACGCAGTGCAGAACCTGTTGCGCGAAGGGTTTGTGATTTTCACCGACAGTGATCTCATCGATTGAGAGTGCGAATCCATTCCCTTCGACGGTACAATGAAATCAGTCGCACGGTGGGGCAAGTGATGTCGAGCGTATCGGCTATACCCGCAGTGCAAAAGGTTATTTCTGCACCGCAGCGCGGAATTCCTTGAGTCATCCGTCACGCTGTGTTGCAATGCACCCATGAAACTACTCTCTGGCATGCTGCCGCGCGTTCGTGAACTGCTCCGCCCGAGTGGATGGTTCACGCTGGGCATTGTGACCGCCATGCTCGCACTCGAACTCGTCGGTCGCGCTCAAACGACGTCCGATATCCACGACGGACTCGCCGCCTGCGGGTTGCTCGTCGTTCTGTTCGCGGTCATCCAGCGACATCGACAGGAACCGCTCCGGTGGGTGCGTGGATTGCTGCGCATCGGAGAGAAGGTTCTTCGCTGGTTCGATCGTGTGTTCAAAATGGAACTGGGGCTTGATCTGCGCGGTGATCCACCGATCCCACGTCGCATGCCCGTCGCGGTCATCATGATATTCGGACTACTGTTCGCCTGGAATGCCCTCGGCGTCGTCGGCTGGTACTATTTCCCCGACGGCTGGCGGACATTCGGGGTGCAGGTGTCGTACCTCGGTTACCTCGTCGGATTACTCGTCCTGTGGGGTACGCTGTTCAGCGCACTGTTAGTCGGCGTCTACTTCCCGATCAGCATGGTGTACCAGACGTTCCGATCGAAAAACGACGATTCGACGTTCCCGAAAGCCGGAATGACGTGCCTGCTGGTGTACATGGGACTGATCATCCTCGCGGAGTGGTTTTTGCCACCCATGCTGATCCTGTTCCTGTGCGCTGCGGTGTTCGTCGTCACCATCGTCGCAATGATGTGGCCAGTGAAGTCGGGTATTCAGTACATTTGGCGGACGGAGGCGAGCAAAAAAGTCTGGTCGGTCCCGTCGATGCGATTGGTGATGGCATTATGTGCGATGGGTATTCTGGTGCTGACGGGGCTGATTCTTTCGGCGTGTGGGGGAAGGGTGATCGGCGACCCGGATGCGGATTCACGCATGCCGGTGACCGTGCTCCTCGGCTCCGCACTTGCATGGCTGACACCGGGCGTGTTCCTCGCGTCGTTCATCGTCCTCGTGCAGATGTGGTGGCGCGATCCGTCGCGAGTGACGAAGCCAACGGTTCATGTCTCGGGCGACTTCGCGTCTCATCGCAGGGAAATCCAGCGCATTCTGAAATCGTGGGGATATCGAGTCGCATTTTCGCCGAAAGCGTTGACACCGGGCGATGTGGGTATCGAAATCGTCCATGAATCGAAGTCCGACGCGACCGAGTTCGATCCGCACTGGCCGTTGCGAGTGAGCATTGAAAATCTTCGCGATGGGGGAGTGCGGGAACGTCTCGAACGACGCGATGAGATTCAGTTGAGGCGCACGATGTTTCGCGGACTGGAAAAGTTGTTCAAGCAGGCCGCATCGAAGAAGTATCGCGGCGGCTCGGGCTTCTGGCTCGCTCCGCACCTGTGGTTCGTCACCGGACTGACTCGCGACGAACCGGAAACCGATACCGATAAGGACGAGAACGCGATCCTGTTGCGCATCATCGGAACGCCGTATCATCGTCTGTTCCCGCGACGGGTGCGTCAGTACCTGTTCCACACACTGCGCGCGATGCAGATCGACCTGATCTTCATCGAAGACGGCGTGAACTATCGCAAACTGTCACGCGTGCTGCGGGCGATGTTCGACACGTTCGATCGTCATGCGGGACAGCGACGTGCGGAGGAGATTCAGTTCGTTCATGTGCCGAAAGTGCGCGTGATGATCCACGAATTCCAGATCGATCAACCGTTCAAATCGGAAGTGTACCCGGAACCGAAGTTCGAGGATCTCGGTCGCGCCCGCATCCTGCACGTCTTCCGCGACCGTGGCGGTCAGGAAGAAGAGACCGAAGTACCGTGGGACACCGAGTACACACCCGCACCGGCTATGTTCGTGTGATCAAGGTAGCAGGCACACTCCGTGTGCCGTCCGCTCCGGATTCGGCGTCCGAACTCTGACCCTGCGTCCACGCTCTCGTTCCGTCAAAGAGCGGACGGCACACGGAGCGTGCCTGCTACCTTTCTCGAGAGGATTTCGCATGTGGTCACGCGTGTTCGGTGCCGAATCGGCAGAAGTGTCGCCCGCATCAATCCTTGAGCATCTGCATCAACACAATCTGATGGTCGAAGGTCGATTCCGTGGCGACGATCTGGGGTGGACGGCGTGCGAACTCGCACTGCCGATCGAACCCGGATCGCCGATCACGATCGAACGCTATCTCACGAAGGAAGACGACCTGCGAGCCGATCTGAATTCGTGGGCCGCCGGACTCGAAGCGGCCGCGGATTACAGTCCGAACGCGCCGTCGCTGATGGAGCGTGTGATTCAGACGCAGCAACTCTTCACCGTCCATCGACCGATCGACCACCGCGACGAAGTGACGCTCGAACGATTGATTCAGACGGTGTGCCAATACCTCGCGACACGCACGATGGGGTTTTATCAGATCGATCAGCAGGGATTTTACGATCGAGATGGGACGCTGCTGGTGGAGGAATATTAGGCGAATGGCCTGCGTGAGCGGGCCGTTCGCCTGGAATTTGTTCCATCACACCCCGTACTCTTCTTCCGCTTCCTCATCGTTGATCGGCTCCGGATCGATGTAACTGCACAGCAGAATGCCGATCAGGTACAGTGCGAACATCGGTCCGAACAGGAACATCATCGAAATGGCATCCGGGGTCGGCGTGATCAGAGCGGAGAACACCGCAAGGACCATCACCGCCGGTTTCCATTTCGCCAGGTAATCTTTCGACGTGAATATGCCGAGTTTGGTGAGAAACATCATCACGAGCGGCGTCTGGAACGACACCCCGAACACCAGCGGCAGAATGATCGCGAAGCCGAGCCATTCGTTCAATCGCAAGTCGGGATCGAGGCCGAGCCACTCGTTGAACGCGAGCAACGCGCCGACCGCTTTCGGCAAAACGACCAACTGACACAGCGCGACCCCGCCGAGGAACAGTCCCAGACTGAACGGCAGATAGGTGTAGACGTACTTCTTTTCGTGCCCGTACAGCCCCGCCGCGATGAACGACCAGACCTGATAGAAGATCCACGGACTCGACAGCACGACCCCGCACAACAGCGACACTTTGAAGTAGACGACGAAGCCTTCCTGCACGCTCAGGACGGTCATGCCGCGCGTCTGCTCCGCATTGATTTCTCCCTTGCGGGCCGCGACGTAAAGTTCGGCCGCGACGAATTGCAGTCGCAACGGAATCATTTCCGGCGTGTCCGGGCGAATATCGACAAATTTGTTCAACGATTCCGAACTGACGAAGACATCCACCGTTTCCGGCATTCGCAGTTTCGGATCCTGGTCCAGATCATTCTTCAAACGATCGACGACCTTTTGGGTTCGGCGAGCGTAAAATTCCTTCATCTGTTCTTCGGCGGGTGCCTTGATGATCTTCAGCATCGGTGCGCCCAAACCGATCGGCAACCCCGTCGCCGTGCCAATGCCGTCAAGAATGAAGCCGAGCACCAGACAGATCAGCAAGCCGTAGATCGCACGGAACAGGTGAGTGCGCAATTCCTCAATGTGATCGCCGATCGACATGCGAGACTCGGCGAAGTAATCGTCGGGATAATCACGATTGTTCGTCATGGGTGACCCTGTACCGTCCGGGGCAACCACGAAGCGAAGGTGCCAGCGGTTGAAGGTTAGTTGGGAATGATTCGCACGGGGAAGGTTCCGGCGAACAGTCGGTCGGTGTGTTGTGGGTATTCTACCACTTGCATGCCGTGTTCTCAACGTATGGATGAATCGGAGGGCGTCGAGTGTGTCAGTCGTGCCATTCCCCGACTTTCCCGATCACCCGTTCGGACGGTACTTTCTCCAGTTTCTCTTGATCGCGCGGCGATAATTGCAGGGTGTCGATTCGACATGAGTCCCGACGAGGTGCCACGTCATGCGAAGTCTGCTTCTACTCGGCCTGATGCTCCTCGTGGGCTGCGCCAATACCTCTGGACCGTTCGCGAACAAGAACCGCCCTGGCAAGGTCGATGAACCGCTATACAACATCGAAATGCAGAAACAGCGAGCACGCGAAGGCTCGTCGCAACCGTTCGATGACGTTTCGATCACTCCGAACTCGTACAGCGGATCCTACGGACCGACCAATCGCTGATGATTTCGGGTGATCCGAGCGGGAGATCACCCCATGATGCGCACCCTGTCTATCTTCACCGTTCTCTCGCTCGTTTCCGGCTGTACGACCGCGCCCGATCCACTCCGCGTCGCACCACTTCCACTGGCGGGTCCCGTGAACGGCGTCCCCGAAGCCCTGTTCCGCGCCCGATCGCAGGCCACCGCCGCGACCGAAGCATTCTTCCTCGACGACTGGGCACGTCTCGACACGATCGGACAGGCACTCGAAGACACCGCCGCACAACTCGGGAAAATGCCCGTCCCTGAACCGAAACAAATCGAACTCCGCGACGCCGCCGCGAAACTCGGCACGCAGGCGAAGCAACTTCGCGCTGCTGCGTTGAAGAAGGATACGATGGCGGTGTCTGCGGCGATTTCACAAATTGGGACGGAAGTGCGGAATTTGCAGGCGTCGTTCGGCGCGACGATCACCGAGCAACCGCAGAAGTAACAAAAACTCATGCGGGTCGACTGTTTACTTTTCGCGAGGTCGCGGAACCGCGAAAAGTAAACGGGGGGTCTGGTTCGTCATTCGGATTTCGTCATTCGTCATTTCCTGAGCCTCCGATGCCCGAACTCCCCGAAGTCGAAACCGTCGTCCGCGATCTCCGCGAATTGCTCGTCGGCAAGCAGTTCGCCGCGATCCGCTGCGTCCGTCGCGATCTTCGGAAACCGTGGAATGTCGATTGGAATGCGATCCTCGTCGGTGAAACGGTCGAATCGATCCGACGACGCGGGAAGTGGATCGTCATGCACCTCACCTCGTCGCAGGAACTTCTATTTCACCTCGGCATGACGGGACAACTCACGGTCACGAAAGCGGATGCGGCGATCCTCGATCATACGCATTTACTCTTCGATCTCGCGAATACCGATCAGCAATTGCGATTCCGTGATATTCGGCGATTCGGAAGTGCGACTCTTTTCGCGAACGCGGAAGCCGTCGAAGTTTTCATCGGCAAAACCCTCGGATCGGAACCGTTTGAACTGACGGACAAAGCCTTTCACACGTCGGTGACGGCGACGAAACGCAACCTCAAGGCCATTCTGCTCGATCAGCACGTCGTCGCGGGGGTGGGAAACATCTACGCCGACGAAGCTCTGTTCCGTGCGAAGTTGCATCCGGGTAAACTGGGGTGCGATATGACGCTCGCCGAATGCAAACGACTTCGCAAGGCGATCGTGGAAGTGCTCAACCACGCGATCGAAAATCGCGGTTCGTCGATTCGGAATTACGTCGGCGGATCGGGACTCAAGGGCGGATTTCAGAACGAATTCCGCGTCTACGGTCGAACCGGCGAACCGTGCCCGCGATGCGAAACGCCGATCGAAATGGTTCGCCTGGCGCAACGATCGTCACACTATTGTCCACAGTGTCAGAGGGCTGAGTGATGTCGTACCGCGCCTTCAAACGACTGCTCGGCGAAACGAGCCTGGAACGCAAATGTCGATTCCTGTTGGGCGCGGGCATTCTCGTTCTGATGACGGCGAGTTTCTGGCTCTACGCCTGGCGTACCGAACACCTCGCCTACGATCAGACCGCGACCACCGGCCGGCTCCTCGTCACTCCAATCGTCGCGAAATTACACGTCGAGGCGAAGGAACGACGCGACGCACTCGAAGAGTTCCAGAAGCTCACCGAATCGCATTGGCCCGAAGCCCAGAGCGATTACACCTATCGACTCATCAAACCGAACGCGAAGAAACCCGAAAACAAAGCGGCGAGCGATGAACTGCCGATCCTGACGCGATTCCTCGGCGATCCGGAACGCGCGGAAGAATCGCGATCGATCAGTCGTCAGAAGGTGTTTAACTACTTCGGCGCGATCCGAGCGGGGAAATCGTGCCTCGAATGTCACGGCAAAACGCCCGAAGAAAAGGAAATGTACGGCGAACTCCGCGAAGGCGATCTGATGGCACTCGTCAGCATTCGCCTGTCCACGAAGGCGATCGAATCCGGTATTCACATCAACCGCGCTTTGTTGATCTCGACCGCACTCGTCACGTCGCTGTTGATCATGGCGGGGAGTTATCTGATCATTCGATACGTGATCGTGAAGCCGGTGAAGCATTTGAAGGAAGTCAGCGAGGCGATCTCGGCCGGCGAACTGAACATCCGCGCCGAGATTCAGACCGGCGACGAGTTCGAGGATCTGTCGCACGCGTTCAATCGGATGTTGCGCAATCTGGTGAGTATGCAGGACCGCTATCGCAAACTGAACGCGGACTTAGACCGTAAAGTGGACGAGTTGGCCCGCGTGAACATGGCCCTGTACGAATCGAACCGACTGAAAAGCGACTTCCTCGCGACGATGTCGCACGAACTGCGGACTCCGTTGAACAGCATCATCGGGTTCAGCGATGTGTTGGGTGGAACGACGCTCAACGAGAAACAACTCCGCTGGCTCGGCAACATTCGCATCAGCGGACAGCAATTATTGCAACTGATCAACGACATCCTCGACCTCGCGAAGATCGAGGCGGGGAAGATGTCGGTGAAGCCCGAAGAGTTATCGATGGCGGAACTCAGCGAAAACCTCCTCGGCATGTTCCGCCCGATGGCCGACAAAAAGAATATCGACGTGCGAGGCACCTACGATCCGGCGATGCCGTTGGTGAATCAGGATCCGGTGAAACTGCGTCAGATTTTGTCGAACCTGTTATCGAACGCGATCAAGTTCACGCCGGAGGGTGGCCGGGTCATGCTGCGCATCGAACCCGATGGCGCGTACTTCCTGATGCACATCGTCGATACGGGGGTCGGCATCGCGCCGGAGGATCAGGAGGCGGTGTTCGAGAAGTTCCGCCAGGCCGCGAACACCCTGACTCGCGAACACGACGGAACCGGCCTGGGACTGTCGATCGTGCGAGAACTCGCAAAGTTGCTCGGCGGCGAGGTGACGTTGCGAAGTGAACTCGGTCGCGGTTCGACGTTCACGGTGCGACTGCCGATCAAGGCGAGCGAGGATTCACGACTCGATTACGCGCTGCCGAACACACAGTTCCCGGAGATCGAAGGCCGTAATCTGCTGCGATCGGGGGCCAATGCGATCGTGCCGATGGCGAACGAGGGAGCGGGGATTTGACTTCACTCCAACAATCGTATCACTTCGTCCACATCCTCCGACGTGGTACGCCAATTCACGAAACACATCCGCAACACCACTTTCCCATCAATGCGAGTCGATGAGATGAGCGCACGTCCCGTTTCGCGCAACTTCGCCGGGAGCGATGCATTCAGTCGATCGAGGTCCACCCCATCCTGCACTCGTCGGAAGCAGACGATGCTCAGTTGTCGTGGACAAATGACCTCAAAACCGGGCGTCGATTCGAGTCGCAGTTGTGCATATTCCGCAAGCCGCATGCAGCGATCGACGAGGGCGCGGAACCACGACAGACCGAGTACCTGGATCGAAAACCACATCTTGAACGAGCGGAATCGGCGAGTGAGTGCGAGTCCGCGATCACTGAAATTGATCTGTTCGCCTTCCGGTGCGGCGTCCTGCAAATAATCGGGACGCATCGCGAACGTTTCGGCGAGTAATCGTCCGTCGCGAACCAACAATCCGCCCGCGTCGATCGTCTGAGCGAACCACTTGTGCGGATCGAACGTCACCGAATCGGCCTCCGCGATGCCGGTCAGCATGCCCAGCCCTTCATCGGTCAACACGGCCGCCCAGCCGTATGCCGCATCGACGTGCAGCCAGATCTGTTCGATCTTCGCGATGGCAGCGATTTCGGAGAGCCGATCGACGGTCCCGGTGTTCGTCGCCCCCGCGTTCGCGATGACCGCCCACGGCATCCACCCCGTTCGTCGATCGGCGATGATCTGTTCGTGCAATGGTCCCGGTGCGAGCCGCAGCGTCCGATCGGCGGGGATCGGAACAATCTGGTTCGGTTGCAGTCCGATGATCCGTGCGGCACGATCGACCGACCAGTGACGATGTTCGGAGACGTACAAACGAAGTTTTGACCATTGTTCAACGGGTCGCTGATCGCGGGCGATGACGAGTGCGGTGAGGTTCGCTTCGGACCCGCCGGACGTGAGCAACCCTTCCGTCGAAGGTGGCATTTCGAGCCAGTCCCGCACCCAGCCGAGGACGGCGAGTTCGATTTGCGTCGCTGCCGCGCCTTCGAGCCAGACGCCCGCGAAACAATTCGCCGACGACGTGAGCCAGTCTGCGAGCATCGATGCATAACTCGGCGCAGTCGGAACGAAACCGAGGAATCGCGGGTGCTGTAATCGCAGGGTGTTCGGCACGATCTGGGTGCGGAATTGCTCGATCACTTCGCTGATCGGTCGTCCGACATCGGGCGGTGCCGCCTGAAAGATCGACGCGAGTTCGGCGGGCGACGGTGTGTACCCGACGTGCCGATCTGCGAGGTCGAAAAAGTCCGCGAGTGCCCATTCCATCACTTCCGACGCGGCCTGTCGCAGCGTGGTCGGCGTGGGTGGATCGAGCGGTTCCAAAAGTTGCCGTTTCAGATCGGGGAGGCGATCCATTTTGTATCAGTGGGAATGCAGACTTCGATGATGTTCCGCGATGTTCTCCAGCGGAACGTGCCAGCCGCAATCGTCGCACGGCGGAACTTCGGGGAAGCACTTCGCACAATACAGCGGCCCACCCTTGAAGAACTGTGCCATTCGCGTCGTGTCGTCGCCCTCCAGCCCATCGAGTGACATCGGCAACGTCTGAACGCTCTTGCAACGGTCACACGGTCGATCGCGGTGTTCGGCGAGGATGGGTGCGAAGTGCGTATGCAACCCGCGAGGGACGACCCCGGAGCCGGTGCAGAGCGGGCACGTCATGCCGAACTGGGCGATGATCGCCTTGCGAATGAAATCGCTCTTGTTCGGGAGTCGGTTGAGGAACTCTGCGATATCCTCTTCGACTTTGAACGCGACGATTTCGCTCTTCTGTGTTTTGCTCGCCTTCTTCGCCATCTGCTTCACCTCGATGCGGTGTGGTGTGTGACTGAATTGTAAATCATGCGGCGTTCAGATGACAAGGTGGATGCGATTCTCCGTCCCGTGTCTGCGCGGAATCGCGAACGGATGTCCCCAACCTGCGGGCTGGACCGAACCTGCAAATTGTGGTCTACAATGCAGGTGTGATACTACCCCGATCATTTGATCGATCACACCTGCATAAGACTGATTCATGATGAGCGAACACTCCGTCACTACCTGGCTGGGATTGCTTCGCGATGGCGACCATCAGGCAGCGCAACCCCTCTGGGAACGATATTTTGCGAGCCTGGTCGAGATTGCACGCGGACGATTGAACGGTACGTCGCGGGCGGTCGCCGACGAAGAAGATGTCGCGATTTCGGCGTTCCAGAGCTTTTGTCACGCCGCCGCTGACGGACGGTTCCCACGACTCACCGATCGCAGCGATCTCTGGCAGATCCTCGTCATGCTCACCGCTCGCAAAGCCCATCAGGAGCGTCGGAAACAATGGACCGCGAAACGGGGCGGACATGACACGCCCGACGGACGACGAACGGCTCCGCCCGAACCGCTGAACGAAATCGTCCTCGACGACATCGTCGGCAACGAACCCGATCCCGCTTTCGCATCGCAGATCGCGGAGAATTTCGATCGCCTGATCGCACGATTGCCGGACGATCTGCTGCGTCGCCTCGCTCGACTCCGGCTCGAAGGTCATACCGTACCCGAAATCGCGCAACGTGAAAACGTCAGCGTTCGCACGATCGAACGAAAGATCGCCCTGATCCGTGGTTTCTGGGAAGAATCCGCCGAATCGTGACGGGATTTCGTCCGGTTCGCACAGTTCTTCCGGAAGCGATTTCGTTTCTGATTCGAGGCGCACGATGAACATCCCCGGTCTCGACCTCTTCGATCGGCTTCCCCTTGCGGTCCGCCATGCCATCGATCAGCGATGCGGTGTGTTTGAATCGGCGTGGCAGGCGGGGCGGCCGGTTTCCGTCGAATCCATACTCGCCAGCGCATCGCCCGCTGAACGCCCGGCGTTGCTGACCGAACTGATCCTGCTCGATATCGAATACCGCACCGCGCAGCACGATCCGCCACAACTCGCCGAGTATCTCGCTCGCTTTCCCGACGACGCCTCGCTGGTCGCTCGATTGCTCGAAGCATTTCCTCATTCGCAACCCGAAACGATCGTGTTCCGCCCGAATTTCCCCATGTTCAAGGCGACGCTCCCGGAACTCCCCGGCTATGTCGTCGAAGCGGAACTCGGACGCGGCGGGATGGGGGTCGTCTATCGCGCGTTCGACCGAACATTGAAGCGATCCGTGGCACTGAAAATGGTGATCGATGGTCGCTATTCGACGCTGGAAATGCTCGCACGATTTCGCATGGAGGCGGAACTCATCGCTTCGCTCGCTCATGTGAACATCGTGCGGGTGTTCGGGATGGGTGAACTCGACGGTCATCCGTTCATGGCGTTGGAACTCCTGACCGGTGGGACATGGGCGACGAAACTGGACGGACAACCGATCGCACCACGCGACGCGGCGGAACAGATATCGATCCTGGCGAATGCGATCGCGCACGCACACGAACGGAAGGTCATTCACCGCGATCTGAAACCGTCGAACGTGTTGCTCGATGCGGACGGCACGCTCAAAATCTCCGACTTCGGGCTGGCGAAACAGCAGGAGTTCGACGCGGGCATGACCGAAAAGGGGCGAATTCTCGGTACGCCGGGGTATATGGCTCCCGAACAGGCGAAGGGCGAGTCGATCAGCCCCGCGTGCGACATCTACGCTTTCGGCGCGATGTTGTACGAATGTCTGACCGGTCAGCCGCCGTTTCGCGGCGTCGGTCTCAACGACATTCTCGAACAGGTGATCGGACGCGAGCCGATCGCCCCGCGCGTGCTGCAACCGGGTGTCCCGCGTGATCTCGAAACCGTTTGCCTGAAGTGTCTCGCGAAGGAGCCATCGGCGAGGTATGAATCGGCGGTGGAACTCGCGGCGGATCTGTCGCGATTTCTCGACGACACGCCGGTACGCGCACGACCGGTCGGATCGATCGTGCGAACCGGGAATTGGACACGACGAAACCCCGTCCTCGCGATCCTGTGTGCATTCATCGTCCTGCTCCCGGCGATGCTGACATTGATGATCGGCATGATGCTCTATTCTCAGGAAGCCGATCGCGGACGACGGAACGCGGAGAAAGCACGCGATGATCTGTCGAAATCCGAATCTCAGACACGACTTGCGCTCACTGAACTCGCCCACGTCCATTACCTCGCCAACATCGGACTCGCTTACCGTGACTGGCACAACGCCCTCCCCACGAACGCTCTCCGATTGCTCGAAGCATGTCCGAACGAACTTCGCGGGTGGGAGTGGTCGCTGGTCCATTCGCTGTGTGGGACCGCGCCGACGGATCTCGGTGGTCATTCCGCGTCGGTCTGGGTCGTCGCATCTTCGCTCGATGGTCAGCGAATCGCAACGTCCGACGAACCGGGGAACATCGTCATTCGCGACGGGACGGGTAAACCCTTGCGCACCATTCCCCTCCGGCAACGGGTGTGGTCGTTGGCATTCAGCCCGGATCGCACGGTGCTGGCTGTTGGCAATGTAGGGGTGCGATTGTTCGACGTGGAATCGGGCAAACGGATCCGCGATCTTCCCCACCCCGAGCAACTGGTGAATGGTCTCGCATTCACCTCGGATGGGTCGTCGCTGATCACTGCCGGGAGCGATTTCGGACTGAACATCGTCGGCATCGGATGGAAACGTCGTCCAGAGCAATTTCGCGTCCGTCGATGGGACTGGAAAACGGGCGAAGTCGTCGGGACGTGGAAGGGCATGCCCGACACCGCGCTCAGTCTCGCGCTCAGCCCCGATGGGAAATCGATCGCGACGTGCGGTCTGAACTTTGCCTGTGTGTGGGACGTCGCGGCGGGACAGATGCGACGTATCCCGGTCGCGAAACAGTGGTTCCGGTCGATCGCGTTCGGGGCGAAAGGGCAGATCCTTCTCGGGAGTCTGGAGTCGCGCGTCGAGGTCTGGAATGCCACGACGTTGCAGCGAATCGGCACGTTGCCCCACCCCGCCGGATTGTTCTCGATCACATCGCTTCCCGACAATCGCCTCGTGACGGCGTGCAAGGATCACGCCATTCGCGTCTGGGATCTCGGCACACTGAGCACGACCAACATCCTGAGCGGTCACTCCGCCGATGTGTCGTCGATCGCACTTTTACCCAACGGTCAACTGGTGAGCGGAGGATTCGATCACAGCGTGCGGATGTGGTCGATCGACGACCAACAGGAGGCGAGCGAGTTTCCCACCGGCATTCGCATTGACGGCATCGCGACAAATTCGATGGCAGATCGATATTTCGTCGGCACGTCCGGCGGAACGGTGCGGGTTTACACACCGGACGGCACCATCGAGCATATCATCCGAAGTGGCACGGGTCGCATTTCGGCCCTCGCGGTCAGCCCCGATGGTGCCCGAATTGCCATCGCAACATCGAACGACGACGTTGCAATTTGTGACACAAAGACGGGGACGATCATGCGACGATTAGCGGCGACGAACGATGTGAGGGGGCTGGCCTGGACGCCGGAGGGGACATCGATCCTGACGATCGGTTCGGATCTGTCGATCTGGTCGGCAGAGACGGGTGAAAAGCGACGTTCGCTCCCCGGAAAACTCGCACTGGCACTGTCGTACGACGGCAAACGAGTTGCGTCGTGCGTCGGAGGCGAGGTACGGATTTACGATTTCGCGTCCGGTGAGACGATCGCGAGGTGCAAGGTTGCGCTCGGAGGGTCGCCGTTGCTGGCGTTGTCGCCGGACGGCGGATTGATCGCGGTCGCGGACCGCGATCGCGATATTCAGGTGTTCGACGTCGAACACTTTGAGACGCCGTTATACGTCGATCGAACGCACGCCGGGGCCCTTCAACATTTGCAATTCAGCGGAGACGGTCGGCGATTGTGGTTCACGGGGGACGACAGTATGGTGCGTGTCGTGGATGCGAGGAGCGGAATGGAAACGCTGATGCTCACGACGGGCGGAATCAATGTGCTTTCGGCGACGATGGACTCGTCGGATCGCAAACTGGTGGTGGGCCTGGGGAATGGGAAAGTGCGGGTGTGGTCGACGGGGATGTTGATGCGTTGAGACGTCGGGTGTCCCCGGTCGCGCATCCTCGCTATCCTGATAGCAGAACGATTCGCCCACAAACACTCCGGGAAAGGAATCAATGGCATCCCCCCCACCCCCGACATCTAACGGCCTGGTGAGAGATCTCACTGCGGGGCTCGTCGTATTCCTTGTGGCACTCCCTCTTTGTCTGGGCGTCGCACTCGCCTCGCGACCGGGGTTGAATCTCGTCCCCGTCGAACTGAACATCCCCTTATTTGCGGGAGTGCTCGCCGGTATCGTTGGCGGCATCCTCGTCGGGTTGCTCAGTGGATCGCAAACCAGTGTCAGCGGACCGGCCGCGGGTCTGACGGCGGTGGTCGCGGCCCAGATTGTTCTACTCGGTTCGTTTCAGGCATTTCTGCTGGCAACGGTCATCGCGGGGGTAATTCAGATCATCGCGGGCCTTGCGAAAGCAGGTTTCTTCGCGGCATTCGTTCCTTCGAGCGTGATCAAGGGGCTATTGGCGGCGATCGGTGTTATTCTCATTCTGAAACAAATCCCCCACGTCTTCGGGCATGATACGGACCCCGAAGGCGATATGTCGTTCGAGCAACCCGATAACCAGAACACGTTCTCCGAATTGTGGGAAGTCCTCGGTGACCTGCACCCCGGCGCGGCCCTCATCGGTGTTTTATCGATCGCCCTGCTCATGTTCTGGGATCGTTACAAACCGCTGAAAAAGTCGATCGTCCCCGCACCTTTGATCATCGTATTGCTCGGAGTCGGTCTGAGTCAGTTGTTTGAGGATCTCGGCGGATTCTGGACGATCGGCACTTCACACGCGGTCGAGGTTCCGGTGGCGAAGGATCTCTCCGACTTCCTCGGTTTTCTGATGATGCCGGACTTTTCGCAATGGCTGAATCCGAAGATTTACATCGCGGCGCTCACGATCGCGATCGTCGCATCGCTCGAAACGCTGCTGAACCTCCAGGCGGTGGACAAGATCGACCCGGAACAGCGAGGTTCACCACCGAATCGCGAACTGGTCGCTCAGGGCATCGGCAACGTGGTCGTCGGAATGATCGGCGGCATTCCGGTCACATCGGTGATCGTGCGGAGTTCGGTGAACATCAATGCGGGCAACAAGAGCAAATTTTCGGCGATCTTCCACGGCGTGCTGTTGCTCACGAGCGTGATGTTCCTGCCGCAATACCTGAACATGATTCCGCTGTCGTGTCTGGCAGCGATTCTGCTGGTCACGGGGCTGAAACTGGCGAGCCCCGCCCTGTTCCGGCAGATGTGGAGCGACGGACGCTCGCAGTTCGTTCCGTTCATCGTGACGCTGGTCGCGATCGTGCTGTCCGACCTGCTCATCGGCATCCTGATCGGATTGATGGTGAGTCTGAGTTTCATCCTCCACAGCAACTTCCGACGCCCGGTTCGTCGGGTGCTGGAGAAGCACATCGGCGGGGAAGTGCTGCACATCATGCTCGCCAACCAGGTGAGCTTCCTGAACCGCGCCCGACTGGAGACAATCCTGCGCGAAGTTCCACGCGGCGGCCATGTGCTGCTGGACGCGAGCAACACGGATTACTTCGACCCCGATGTGCTCGATCTGATTCGCGCGTTCAAAGACCAGATCGCCCCCGCCCACGGCGTGCAGGTGAGTCTGAAGGGGTTCCGCAGCAAATACCAAATCGATGACACGGTGCAGTACGTCGATTACTCGACGCGCGACCTGCGCGACCAATTGAACTCGGCGCAGATCGTTCAGTTGCTGAAGGACGGTAACGAACGGTTCCGCTCCGGCCATCCATTGACGCGCGACCTGCACCGTCAGGTCGATGCGACCTCGAAAGGACAATTCCCGCTCGCGGTGGTGCTGAGTTGCATCGATTCGCGAACGCCATCGGAACTGATCTTCGATCTCGGCCTGGGCGACATCTTCAGCGTGCGAGTCGCCGGGAACGTGACGAGTCGCAAGATCTTCGGCAGCATGGAGTATGGGTGCAAGGTCGCGGGTGCGAAACTGATCGTGGTCCTCGGTCACACCGGATGTGGGGCGGTGACGTCCGCCGTTCAATTCATGTGCTCGAACCTGAACGCGAACGACGCGACCGGTTGTAAACACCTCGATCAGATCGTCGATGAGATTCAGGCGTCGATCGATGTGCCGACGTGCCGACGGATCGCGAACGCATCGGAGAAGGAGCAGGCCGCTTTCATCGAGGAAGTGGCTCGCCTCAACG
>Ga0105044_10003736_pt1 | contig 20861 bp, 11 predicted proteins | sample MAT01_FD_78092 | JGI IMG/M metagenome (GOLD analysis project Ga0105044, IMG submission 78092) | Freshwater microbial communities from Lake Fryxell liftoff mats and glacier meltwater in Antarctica - MAT-01 | ecosystem: Environmental > Aquatic > Freshwater > Ice > Liftoff microbial mat | place...
ACAGCCTCTGTTTCAGTGTCGGTATTTGAACTTCGCTTCTTATGTTGACAGGACGATTATGGTCAGGTCGATTAGAAACACAATTTGCGATTCATCGTCCTGTCCTCAATCGTCCTGTCAACCGTTGCTAAGGGGACCGTTTGAATCAATGATCTGCGCCCGCTTAAGCACCAACGTTTACCTCGAGAAAGCGCGGGGCGTTGCCCACGCGGTTAAATGATGAAACTTGTGCATAGGTGCTTACGGAGATGTCCTTTCACAACCTGCGATTCGAGTAGCTTGGACATTCATGTCCGAGATATTGGCCAAACACCTCGCATTATCGGCCAACAGTCAACGCACAATGACCGTTCGCTTCGACCGTGATTCATGGCCATGCGACGGACATGGATGTCCATCTTCCATACGATTTACAGAATGGCCGCACCCTTGACGTCGATGCCTTTCAGACGCATTTTGAGTTCTTCGATATTTGGAGAAATCTCGAACGCAGCTTCGCGACTGACAAATTCGCGATTGACGAAGTCGTAAAGACTGTCATTAAACAACTGCATGCCTTCGGTCTTGCCAATGCGGATGGCGGCGAATAACTTTTCATCCATCTCCTCCATCACGAGCTTGCGTACCGTCGGATTGAAACTCATGATCTCAATAATCGGCACGCGAGACGGCGTGTCCACGATCGTCTTCAGCAGTTTCTGACCCACGATACACTTCATGTTCATCGCCATACTGGCTCGAATCGCTTTGTGCATGTCGAACGGGAACAGGTCCAGAATACGCGAGATACAACCCGGCGCGCCAGGGGCGTGGATCGTTCCGAATACCAGGTGCCCCGTTTCGGCGGCATGAATCGCAGTTTCGAAAGTTTCACGGTCGCGCAACTCGCCCACGAGCATGATGTCCGGGTCTTCGCGCACCGCATGTTTCATTGCGATGTGAAAGTCGATCACGTCCTGACCGATTTCACGTTGATTGATCAGACACTTGTCCGACGTATAAATAAATTCGATCGGGTCTTCGATCGTCAGAATGTGCTTGTTCATATTGCGGTTGATCCAGTCAAGCATCGACGCGATCGTCGTACTCTTTCCTGAACCAGTCACGCCGGCCAGCAATACCATTCCCTGGTCGTACTTGCAGTGATCGACCATGCACTTTGGCAGATACAATCCCTCGAATGGCGGGATTGAGCGTTCAATCTTTCGAGCCACCATGCCGACTTTGCCCAGCTGCGTAAACAGATTCACGCGAAATCGCCAGGGATCGTCATCGATCTTGATCACTTTCGAAAAGTCGGCTCCGCCGTTCTGATGAAAGATATCCAGATTGCGCTGGTCCATCATCGGGAACGCGAGTTCAATCATCTGACTTTCGGTGATCGGTGGCATTTCGAGGTCGCGCAGGCCACCTCGTATACGGAACACGGGCGGACGTCCGACCTGCAAGTGGATGTCAGAGCATTTGTGCTTGATTGACAGACGAAAGATCTTATCGATCTCAATGTCTGCGATCGGGTTAAACGTTGATTTTTTCCAGTCGGCAATTAAAACCATCGCGGTGGTTCCTGACGCATTCAGTAAATTCCGCCGTTCGCAGTCAAACGGCATCCAACATTCGACGCTGCAAAATCACAGTCGCCGCTTCAAGATGCGTTTTGTAGCACGTCGCGAGATCAGCGGAAACCGAACCCAGGGTGTTGCGACAATGGCATCGGAGGAATCGGCTCAACAGGCCCGTGCTGATGTCGCACTGAGGCGGATTGGGAATCCGGATCGTGAAATCGCCCCGGATCATGAACTGGTTAGGATTTGGCGACGCAAATCAAACTTCCGAGTTCAGTCGCGAAGACGTTGCTTCACTGGAATATACTGGGCGTCTGATGATATGCTCGGCAAGTTCCAGCGAGAGATTTCTTGAACATCTCGAAACTTTTATAAAGCGGTTCTGATCAGCCATCTTCAAAGGCAGACTCAAACATGGATCGTCCGTCGTTGATACTTCAAACTGTCTGGTTCCATGACAGTGAGCAGCCGGAGGCATCTCGGTTGGGGCAGGATTTGTATGAGCAATTGACGCGGCCCGCGAATGAGCCATTAGCGTTTGGGGCTGGGATTCCGGTGTTGAGTGCGGTGGCCTGGGAGCGCGTTGATCTCGAAGCGGCTGAGATTATGGTCGTGATTCCGGTACTCGGGGGCACGTCGTTTTTGTCGAAGCGGCAGAAAGTTTTAGCGCAGTTGACGGAGTGGCACAGGAGTCTCGGTGACGGGCACGTGCTCATTGTCCCGACTGCATTGGTGTGGCGAAGTGACGAGGTCAAACTGCCGGTCAAACAGTTTCTCACTGAGCTTTATGGCAAAGATGACGCGCGACGAAAAACGCTGGATGAGATTGTGTTGGCGGTGACACGGTTATTGGAGCCGAGTCGCAAAAATGTGCGGTTGTTTGTGTCGCACGCAAAGGCCGATCTGGCGGCATCGAACGATGCCGCGAAACAGGTTCACGATCACATCGTCACTGAAACCACCGGGCATGCCTTCTTTGATGCCGTCAGCCTGGAGGCCGGGACGTCGCTGGCTGACCAACTCGACAAGGCCGTTGATCATGGAGTCTTTCTCGCCATCCGCGGGGACGCCTACAGTTCGCGCACGTGGTGTCAGCGAGAGCTGTTGACGGCAAAGCGGCACGAGTTGCCTTCATTAACCGTCGAAGTGCTGCACAAGGGAGAGCAGCGGAGTTCGCCATATGGAGGCAACGGACCGAGCGTTGTCTGGGATGGAAATCCTGCAGCGATTGTCTCGCGAGCTATGATCGAATGGCTGCGAGCGGCCTACTTCCGTAAAGAAGCCCGGCGTTTCATCACTGCAGCAGGGCTGCCGAGTGATACGCTCGTGCTGGCCCGACCGCCCGAGTTGCTCGATCTGGCTCAAGGATCATTGATGTCGATCCATGCGACACTCGCCATGCACCCCGATCCCGAGTTGACTGTGTTCGAACGCCGGATTCTGAAGGCCGCACATCCGCGTTTGCAGTTGGTGACGCCGACGACAGCCTTTCGTCGGCTGCTGAACCGCGAAGGGGCAGTGTCAAGACTTACCTCGCCTCTGCAGGGCCTTCAGGTGGCGATGTCGCTGTCAGACAGCGCGGACGTCAACGTCGAAGGCTTCACCGTGCAACACGTCATTGATGCGACGGTTTTCCTGGCTCGTTCTCTGATCTCTGCCGGTGCTGCCATCGCCTACGGAGGCAACTTTCGCAGGGATGGCTACACGCTGCTGCTGGCCGATTTGATCCAGGGCTACAATCAAACGGCAGTCGAGCCGGCTGATCTCCTGCACAGTTATCTGGGTGCCCCGCTCAAACTGCAGGACGCCCCGACTGATGTGCCGCTGACAGTACATCATCTGGTTGAAGAAACGGAAGCCCAGCCGGATGTCCGACTTGACGCGATCATGCCACCACCGTCGGACAAAGAGCGCCATCACGACGCGCTGTATTACTCGGACATGCGGCAGGTCATGGCGAAGCACACCTTCGCGCGAATCGTGCTGGGTGGAACAGCGGTGCCGCGTCTGGAAACGAGTCCCGGCTACGGAGGACGGCTTTCTGGTGTTGTCGAAGAAGCGTGGCGGACGCTCGAAGTCGGGAAGCCATTGTATGTCGTCGGTGGATTTGGTGGCGCGGCGGCTCTCGTAGCCGACCTTCTGGAAGGCGGGCCGATCCCTGACCGCTTGTACGACAAGACATGGCTGACGGACGCGACATTCCAGAAAACCGCGAACGAGATCGACGCCGATCCCTGCAGTACGAAGCTGGGTCTGCCCAAACGGATGGAGGACCTCGCAAGCGCCGTGATGGAACTCGCGAAGCCTTGTCTGGCCACTGATGCTTCCGCGTTGAAATGGAATGGACTGACGATGGCTGAGAACCGTCGATTGCTGCGAACACGTGATCCCGTGGTCATTGCATCGCTGGTGCTCAATGGCTTGTTGAACGTGGCTCAGGAACAGGGTACTGGCAAGTTGCAGATCGAACTGGTGGAAGGGAGCGTCACGACGGGAGGCAACCTGGACGCGGTGGCCGTGGCTACATTCGACGGCATCCCATTGGGCGGAGCCGGAGCCGCGCTGGACGAAGCCGTGGGAGGCCGCGCTACGGCCGAGCGGGCTGCCGGAAGAAAGCTCATCAGTCTGGCGTCGCCTGAGATCGATGCCGACTGGTTGTACCTGGCGTCATTGGGAGCCCTGGAAAACGTCGACGGACGAAAACTGAAACCGTGCATCGAGCAGGCCGCTCGCGAAACCGCTCACCAGGCACAGCGGCATGGTTTTCAGAGGCTCGGCGTCGTGACCTTCGGCGGTGCGGTGCTTGCCGATCTGGAGGGGATGGCCGAGGCCATGCTCCGCGGTTTCGACGAACTCCGTGGACGCACGACTCTCGTCTGGTGTGAAACAAACCGTGAACGTTTCGACCGGCTGAACAGATTGCTTGCTGGCAAGCAAGACGTCCAGTTGACCACGCGCCGAATCGATGTCGCATCGGTCGCGTTGCCTGCTCGTGAGGAAGAACTGATTCTGCAAGTGAGCCTTCAGAATGACGTATTGACCGTCACGACATTGCCACCGGCCGGCAGCGCGATCGCTTCGTCAGAAAGAATCAACCTGACGGCGACGCAGATCGCAGCCTTTACGGTCGGCAGCGTCTTCAACAAACGTGCCACTCCCGACCTCGACGAATTGGCTGTGCGGGGAGCCAGGCTTGCTGCTATGCTCCTGGGGACAGGAGCGAATCAAATCCTCATGCGCTGCCGAGATGCCAGAATCATGATCATCCATGATGTTGAGTCGTCGAAGTTGCCGTTCGAAATGCTTACGACCCCGGATGGTTCCGGTCGTCCCGCTGTCCAGAAGGGGATCAGCCGCCGCCTCGCCGTCAATGGAGTTTCGAGCGAGCGCTTGTTCGCCCGACCGCCGAAAACAGGACTGCTGGATGTGCTGCTGATTGTGAACCCGACCGAAGACCTGCCAGGGACCGAGACGGAGGCGAAGTCCGTGAAGAGCATCCTCGACCAACATCAAGCCGTTGTGAAACTGACGGTATTGAAAGGCAAGGAGGCCACCACCAAGGCAGTGCAGACGGCACTTGCTCAGGCCGATGTTCTCCATTATTGCGGCCACGCCTTCTTCAACGGCCCCGGTCGCGATGAAAGCGGACTGATTCTTGCGGGGAGAGTGCCGCTCACACTGGCAGACCTGGAGAAAATTCCTTCATTGCCCCGTGTCGCGTTTGTCAACGCCTGCGAAGCGGGTCGCGTCCGAGGCTCCACGACAACCGAAGCCGCTGCCTTCGCCGAGCTGTTCCTGCGCAGCGGCGTCGAGGCCTACCTCGGCACCTACTGGGAAGTCGGCGACACCGCGGCCGCCAGCTTCGCCACCGGCGTCTACACCCGCCTCGCCGAAGGCCAGACCCTGGAATCCGCCGTCACCAAATCGCGAGCCGAGTTGTTGAAGGCGCACGAACCCGACTGGGCCAACTACATTCTTTACGGCGACGGTCGCTTCAAACTGGTCGTCGGTTGAAAAAAGAGACTCTCTTCTCCTGCGCGCCAATGAAGTTCAAAGTTCTGCCCGAAGTATTCACGCGAGGTGATTCGACACAGACTCTTCGAATGAGCATGATGCGAACCGCGGCACTTAAGGATCCTGATCACGCCCCACAACACCTGGATCCGAGCATGTGGGTGGTTGACAATTCTTTCAATCAGGAGTGTTAATCATGGCTAAAGGCATTTCTCTGCACATTGGACTGAATGAAGTCGATCCCACGCACTACAGCGGTTGGAACGGCGCTCTGAGTGCGTGTGAGTTTGACGCAAAGGACATGGCGGCGCTTGCAAAGAAGCAGGGCTTCATCGAGAGCTCAATGGTGTTGACGAAGCAGGCGACGGCGGCGGTCGTGACGGAGCGCATCCAGAATGCGGCAAAAAGACTCACCAAAGGAGATCTGTTTTTGCTGACTTATTCCGGACACGGCGGACAGGTTCCCGATACCAACAGAGACGAGGATGATCGGATGGACGAAACCTGGGTCCTCTATGATCGACAACTCGTGGATGACGAACTGCATCAACTGTATTCGAAATTCAAGAGTGGTGCTCGCATCCTGGTCTTGTCGGACAGTTGCCACAGCGGGACGGTGACCCGCGCAACTCCGCCATGGGAAGCAGCCCAACCCGCGGTTCGCGTACTGCCTGCGGCAGTCGGTCTGGCAACCTATCGTGAAAACAGGAAGCTCTACGACGGCATTCAGAAGGCGAACGTCGGGGCCGAGTCAACGGTGCTCAAGGCCACCGTGTTGCTGATCTCTGGATGCCAGGACAATCAGGTTTCGCTGGATGGCAGTCGCAACGGGCTATTTACAGAAACGATGAAGAGAGTGTGGAGCAACGGAAAATTCAAGTTCGGCTACAAACGATTTCGCGACACGATCGTCGCGAAAATGCCGCCAACGCAGACTCCGAATTACTTCGTCGTCGGTGGCACAAACGCAGAGTTCGAGAGTCAGAAGCCGTTTACGGTGTAGCAGGGATTTCCGTAGAGAGTTCCACGCGGCTCAGCAGACGCTTCGCCCTGAGTGAGCGGCGAGGCGCTAGCCGCCGGTGATAGAGACTGCAGTATATCGGCGGCTAGCGTCTCGCCTCTCACTCCAATTCGGACAGTTATACTCGACGCGGTCAAAATGACACTTTTGAGCGGCGGACTGTAACCCGAAGCGTAAGCGAGGGAAAGAGTCAGGTACAATCCCTCGCTTACGCTTCGGGTTGCAAAAACGCTCGGTTTCCGCCGAAACAGGCGCTGTCCAACTACGCCGCAGCCGAATCGCCTCGGGCAATGACTTTGCGCTTGCCGAGGACGACGTCTTCGGTAATCACAAATTTCTGCCCGCGTTCCAGTTCCGGCAGTTCAAACATCAGGTCGAACATCACCTGCTCCAGAATGCTGCGAAGTCCTCGGGCTCCGGTTTTACGAATACGAGCCAGCTTGGCGATCTCGCGCAGGGCTCCTTCTGTAAACTCCAGTTCGCATTCTTCCATTTCGAACAGCTTTTTATACTGTCGGATCAGGGCGTTGCGTGGTTCGGTCAGAACCTGCACAAGAGCGGCTTCATCCAGTTGAGCGAGCGTGCCGATGACCGGCAGTCGGCCAAGCAGTTCGGGGATCAGGCCGAATTCCATGACGTCTTCGACCGTGGCATCGTACAGCAGTTGTTCGCGTGCCAGATCTTCGTGTTCTTCGTTCTTGTTGCCGAAGCCGATGACCTTCTTACCCAGGCGGCGAGCGACAATGTCTTCCAGGCCGACAAACGTGCCACCGCAGATGAACAGAATATTCGTGGTGTCGAGCTGAATATATTGCTGTTCCGGATGCTTGCGACCACCCTGAGGCGGCACGTTGGCAACGGTGCCCTCCAGCATCTTCAACAGTGCCTGCTGGACGCCTTCACCGGAAACGTCACGCGTAATACTGACGTTCTGACTTGTCTTGCCGATCTTATCAATTTCGTCGATGAAGATAATCCCGCGCTGAGCGACTTCGACATCAAAGTCCGCCGCATGCAGAAGTTTGAGCAGCAGGTTTTCGACGTCTTCGCCAACGTAGCCAGCTTCCGTGAGCGTTGTCGCATCGCCGATTGCGAACGGTACCTGCAGCGACTTCGCCAGAGTCTTGGCGAGCAACGTCTTCCCGGAACCAGTCGGACCGATCAGCAGAATGTTGGATTTTTCAATCTCAACTTCATCAGACCCGACTTCCAGATTGTGCATCAGTCGCTTGTAATGACTGTGAACTGCGACGGACAGCAGCTTTTTGGACTTGTCCTGGCCGATCACGTATTGATCCAGCTCTTTGACAATCTCTCGCGGCGTGGGAACACGGTTGAAGAGTTTCTTCGATGAACCACGACGACGTCGTTCCTGATCCAGAATCGACTGGCACAGCTCGATGCACTCGCCGCAGATGTAGACGTCCTCTGGCCCTTCAACCAGCGGGCCGACTTCCCGATAGTTCTTTCGACAAAACGAACAGTTGGCATTTCGCTTGCCCTGCTGTGCCGTCTTGCCTGTACCAAATTCCTTACCTGATGCCATTGTTGTCCCTTTGGATGTTCGTCACTTGGATTTGGCGGCTCTTCTTGACTCTGGAGAAATGAGTCCGGCAGAGTTCGCGTCAAATCAACGTGTTCGGTTAGCAGGTCGTGGATGCTCCGGGTCGTCGGCGTCCCTGCCAACCGTGTCTTGTAATTGCGTTTCATCTGAAGTCCATTTTGCCGTCACCGGCGGTGGCTTTCATAGCCACTTTTCATGGTCACCAGAAAAAAGCTGCGTCTTTGTAATCATGGTCTCGATGAATTTGATCTTCAGATTCCTTCACCGTTTTCGGCTTTGGGAACCACCGACCCTGCGGTCTTGTTGGCGGTATCGTGAAGAGGGTCAGGAACTTCTGTCAAACTGGAAGTGGTTGTCGATTGGATCGATTCTGACTTTTCAGATGCCGATACTTTCGACTTTTCTTCCTCATTGAATGGCTTTTGCGAAAGGTGTGTCAAGGTTGATGCGACCGGTTGCCCGGCCCTGGCGTTCGCTCGAGTCTCTTTCGGTTTATTGGAAAAACCAGAACTCATCCGTCCCATCAACTGACTTTTGATGGATCGGTATTCGTCTTCTGTCAGGTCACCCTCACGCCTCAATTCACTGATTGCGTTGAGCATATCCTGATCGGACTCCGCAGGGTCAACATCTTCGTGTACTCTCGAAATGAAACGCGCAATCTGCCAAATCAGCACCACCAGACACGCTGCCGCAAACAGAAATTGCCACCAGTTGAAGTCCGGCAATTGCAGCACGTCAAGCCAGTCATTTGTACGCTTCGCCACGATCACAACTTAACCTCTCCGCAATTCGAATGCCAATGCAAAGACTACAATGCAAATTGCGTCAGTTGCTGCAATCCTTCATCCTTTAGTCGCAGAATTGCACATGACGCCAGGTTGCGGGCAAAGTCCGCCGGATCGTAGAGTGGCGAATCACGCGAGGATTTGCAATTTCAACATTTTAGCCCATCAACAAATCCACCAGCATCGCGAAGAGTCCCAGGATGAGCAACCATGTGATGGCCGTGACAATAGCTCTGCGATTCACGAGTTGTCCTTTTGTCTTGAGAGTATTCGTGATCCCGAATTCTGGTGCTCGCTATTTCCGGCCTTTTGGTTTTTCCGGCTGTGGTTCACCGTCGAACAGCGCGTTCCCGTAGGCGGACCGAGGCGTTTCGGCAGTTTCCTTAACTTCCACCTTCAGGCGATCAAGCTCTGCATGAAGTTCTTTGACCGTGTCCGCGTAAGCAGGGTCGGCATAAAAGTTCCTGACTTCCAGTGGATCCATTTCGCGATCCAGCAGTTCCCAGTCATCAACGTCAGGTTTGTAATAGTGAACAAGCTTGTAACGATCCGTAATAACCCCCACATGCGGTCGAACACGATGCGGAACAGGAAATTCATAGTAGTGATAGTAGAGAGACTTGCGCCAATCTGACGGTGTTTCTCCTTGACACAACGGCAGGAAACTGCGGCCCTGCATTTCGGAATCTGGTTGCAGACCGGCGACGTCCAGAAATGTCTCCGCGAAGTCAATCAGTGACACAATCTTCCTGTTTGTCGCACCAGCAGCGATCTTGCCTGGCCAGCGTGCCAGTAGTGGAGATCGCAGTGATTCTTCAAGAATCCAGCGTTTGTCGAACCAACCATGTTCGCCAAGAAAAAATCCCTGATCCGATGAAAATACCAGCAGCGTGTTGTCGGCCAGCTTTTCTTCGTCCAGAAAATCAAGGATCCGACCGACGTTTTCATCGACGGACTTTACACACGCGAGATAATCGTGCATGTATCGCTGATATCTCCAGCGCACAAGATCACGGCCCTGGAGGTCGGCTTTACGAAATGCCTCATTCCGAGGCTCGTAGTAAGCGTTCCAATCCTGCAGTTGTTGTTCCGTCATGTTCGGTGCGGGCACCAGCTTCGCGTCGAGTTCCGTAAATGTAAGATCCAGCCCCATATCGTGATCACTGATGGCAAGACTGCGCCCGGCATAGTCATCGAACAGCGTTTCCGGTTCAGCAAAATCCTGATCTTTGTTCCAGCCCAGATGTCGCAGCGCTGGAGCCCATTCGCGGTGCGGAGCCTTTTGCTGACTCATCAGCAGAAATGGCTTTGACTTGTCACGGTTCCTGAGCCAATCGAGCGAAAGGTCCGTAACGACATCTGTGACATAACCGTCCGTTTTTACGCGACCGTCTTTGGTGATCATCGGCGGGTTGTAGTAGAGTCCCTGACCTGGCAGGATATTCCAATAGTCAAATCCGGTTGGATCCGACACCAGATGCCACTTTCCAATCATCGCCGTCGCATAGCCGGACTTTTGCAGCAGCTTTGGAAACGTCACCTGATCGCCGTCAAATCTGCAGTTGGAATTGTTGTAGAATCCATTCCGATGCGAATACTGGCCTGTGAGAATTGACGCACGGCTTGGTCCACAAATGGAATTTGTGACAAGACAACGATCGAAACGTATGCCTTCACGGGCAATGCGATCGATGTTCGGTGTATCCAACAGATGACGGTTGTCGCCGTAACAACTCAGTGACTGACAGGTCAGGTCGTCGCAGAAGATGAACAGGATATTCGGACGAGCGGCTTCCTGAGCGTCAACCGCTGAAGGTTGAGCAAAGGCGATGATCGCGGCGACGGCAAAGAAGAGTGTGATCTGTTTCATTCAATCGTTTTCCTTTCGCAGAGAATCCGGATTGTAGCCAATTCTCTTCAAATAGTCCGGTCGTAAGGCTGCGATTGCTCTCATCTTTCCCTGGGATTGCCTCCGCCCTGGCCGAGTCGTTTGGACTGCGGCGACCTGGCGGGTATCATGTGATACTTGGGCGGTTCGTCGGAGCCGCGACGTCTTTCTTCCGCTCGATCAACAGCGGTACCTTTTTTCGGGCATTGAATTCGTCGCTATGGACGAACTGCAACACGAATGCGGCGTCGCTGCCGTGTATCATCTGGAAACCGGCATCGTCAGCCCGCTGATTCCTCTGCGAGACAGGAAGCCACGGGACAAGGCCGATGAATCTGTCTGGCCGCCCGAGGAACCTGAATCATTCGACGAGGCGATCACACGCACGTCGCGCATGATTCCAGGAATGCTGCTGGACATGCAGAATCGCGGCCAGTTGGCGGCGGGCTTCACGACCTACAAACCCGGTCGGCTGCAATTGATGATGACTCATAAGGATGTTGGTGGGGTCGCCGAGGTCTTCCGGATGAATCAGGAAGAGCCCTACAAGGAATTGATGGGCGAATACGCAGGCCATGCCGCCATCGGACATGTGCGCTACGCCACCTGCGGCACGGATCATCCGAACCACGCGCAGCCTTTTGAACGCCAGCATATCGCCCGTTCAAAATGGTTCAGCTTCGCCTTCAACGGACAACTCGCCAACTATCGTGAGTTGTGCAAAGACATTCTGCAAAACAAAGATTTCCATTTAACCCGCGAAACTGACACCGAAGTTCTGCATCATCTCATTTCCCATGAGATGTCTCTGAACGCCCTCATCACGCCCGTTGAACTGCTCAACAAGCTGTCAAAAATTCTGGATGGTTCATGGAACATCGTGTTCCTGAACGCTCGTGGCCAGATGTTCGTGTCCCGCGACCCGTTGGGTATGAGACCGCTCTGCTACGCTCACGAAGGGTCACTTTTTGCCGCAGCCAGCGAAAGCGTGGCACTCACTCATTTGGGATTTGCCGAAGAAAGCGTACACAATGTTCCGCCGGGGCATGTCGTCATTGTCGATGGCGATTCCGTGACCGTCAGAAAATACGCCGACAGCCCGAAAAAGGCGCATTGCTTCTTTGAGTGGATCTACTTTGCCAATGCCGGAAGCACATTTGACGATGCCTCAGTTTACCTGTCTCGCAAACGCCTGGGCGAAGAACTCGCCGCGCGGGAACCGATCACGATTGACGACGATGTGATCGTTGTTCCGGTTCCAGACACCGCCAAGGCCGCCGCCGACGCGATGGCGTTTAAGTTGGGGGTCCCGTCGCTGGAAGGACTCATTCGCAATCGCTACATCGGTCGTACATTCATTGAAGGCAACAATCGCGCCGACAAAGTTCGTATGAAGTACACTCCGCTGCCGGAAGTCATGGAAGGCAAACGTGTACTGCTGGTGGACGATTCGATCGTTCGAGCCACAACGCTGCGTGAACTGCTGATTTTACTGAAGACTCGCGGGCGCGCGAAAGAGATCCACATTCGCATTGCTTGTCCCCCGATCATCGCCCCGTGTTTTTACGGTATCGATATGTCGACTGTCAGCGAACTCTTCGCTTCGAAATTCATGACCGGCAAAGTGCCGACGGCCGAAGACGAGCAGGCGATGGCAGATTATATCGGGGCGACCAGCCTGCGATATCTTCCGGTGGAAGCGCTGGCTTCCTGCGTGGGACTGCCGGAATCGTCGCTCTGTCTGGCATGCGTCAATACTGTTTATCCGACACCTGCCGGCGAGTCGATGTACCAACGAGCGCTCGATAAAGCCGCACGCGACAACGCCGCAAAAATCGACGGCTGCATCGCAGAATGCGCACCACAGCGGGCCGAACGGGTTTACATTTAGCGCTGGCGAACCGGAGGTGTCAACCGCCGGATTGTTCCCGGACGATTCATCAGGAGACTGACGTCCCCCGCTCGCCTTTGTTCGCGAACGGCCATCACACTTGAAATTCAACTCGACCGTAATTCGCTATGGCACGTCGTTCTTCTCATGATCGTTCATCGCGCCCGTCGGGAAACCTGCGAGGGCGCACGGCCGTGCATCAGAACGCCCCGCGAGAAGTCCCGGGCAACGACTTACATGATGAACCGTCAACGTATCCCATTGCGCCAGCGTCAAAAGAAATGACGTCGCTGATGGTGCGGCAGAGGACTCAACTGGGGCCGCCAGCATCGGAATCGATTCCTGTCATTTATGCCAGAAATCGCACGCGGCATCCGATTCTATATCGCAAACAGATCGCGCGGGTTGAAGACGCAAAGCCTGGAGATCTGGTTGCGGTTTATACCGACGGACAGCAGGAGCCGCTGGGGTACGGTGTGTTTAATCCCCGCAGTGAAATGTCCGTACGGATGTTGTGGAATTCACCGGAGTTTCCGACTGACGCAGCATGGTCAGAAAAACTCCGAGCCGCCATTTCACTGCGTCGTGATACGCTGAAATTGGATTTGCAGTCCGATGCATGGCGCGTCGTCCATTCGGAATCCGATGGCCTGTCCGGGATTGTGATTGATCGCTTCGGAGATGTACTTTCCGCCGAGACGTTCGGGCTGGGAATGTACCAACGCGCCAGCCTGCTGCTGCCGATGCTGGCGGAGAAGATGGGTTTGAGACACTGGCTGGTTCGTACGAGTCCGCAGTTTCTGTCGCAGGAAGGCTGCGATCCACCGCCGCTGATGTCGGAAGGATGTCCATCTCAGGTTGTGATCTCGGAACACGGCACACGTTTCCGAGTACGCTTTGAAGGCGGACACAAGACCGGATTCTTCTGCGACCAGCGGGAGAACCGCAAAAAGTTAGCGGAATTCTGCCAGGGGAAAAGCGTTCTGGATCTGTGCTGTTATACGGGCGGATTTGCTGTGCAGGCGAAAGTGCTTGGCAAAGCCGACGACGTCACAGGAGTCGACCTTGATGAAGAACCACTCAAGCTGGCTCGGGAGAACGCAAATCTCAATCAAGCCCGCGCGAAGTTCGTCCAGTCCGATGCGTTCAGCTACATGCGTGAGATGCTGCGAAATGGGAAGCAGTACGATGTCGTCGTTCTGGATCCGCCGAAGCTGATACGCACGCGAGTGGAAATTGAAGAGGGCACACGCAAACATTTCGCCATGAACCGCCTGGCAATGCGACTTGTTAAACCCGGCGGTTTGCTGCTGAGTTGCTCGTGCGCCGGGTTGTTGCCGGAATCAGAGTTCCTGCATCTCCTCGTGTCCGCATCGAAATCACAGGGCGAGGATCTGGACCCCAATGGTTCCAGCAGGATTTTCAGTCAGTCAAGAACACTTCAGATCATCGCCCGCACCGGCGCCGCGCCGGATCATCCTGTAATTTCGACGTGCATGGAAACGGACTATCTGAAGGCCGTCTGGATGATCGTGAATTAGCTGGAATACGCCGTTCGGCGAGCGCTGTGGCCGTCGGCCCACTAGTAAGTACCCATGCACAAGTTATCGAGCATAATTCGTTTAAAGGCGAGGGGTACGCGTAGGCAAATTACAAAGTACACTGGCACCTTGTCGGCCCCACTGGCCCTGTGCCAGTGGACCGCAGGTTTGGAAACTAACAGGAGCGGCACGAACGCGACAGGTCTTTCCCCACTGGCTTTACGCCAGTGGAACAGAGGTTTGACAACTGCGATGAACGACAACGCGCAGCCTCTTTTTCATTCTCGCTAATTGAACTTCGCTTCGCATGTTGATAAGGGGACCGTTGAAATCAATGATCTGCGACCGCTTATGCACCAACCTTTACCTCGCGAAAGCGCGGGGCGTTGCCCACGCGGTTAACGGCTGAAACTTGTGAATGGGCGCTTACAACAGAGATTCCTCCGTGACCGTCGCGACTCACACGAATCGCAAAGTGCCGGCAAGCTTACACATGCCGCTCGCCGATCTTAATCCGGCAGGTTTTTGCCCTTTGTTTCCGGTCCGAACCAGATAATTACGACTCCGATCAGGTAGATGCAGGCCAGGAGGCTGCCTGCTTTTGACATGCTGTCGTCAAAGTACTTCAACAGATTGGACGTTTGAAGCCCTCCGACTGCGGCGATGATTCTGCCAAAGTTAAACGCAAAACCCTGGCCCGTCGCGCGCACCGCAGTTGGAAACAGTTCCGGAAAATAAAGCGGAAAGAAACCGTAAAAACTGGCCGTTATCCCGCCAGCAAAGAACGCCGCAATGAGGAAGCTCGTACCAAACGAATCATGTCCACGGAAGAAGTACACAGCAGCGAGCACCGACGCCACGCATAAGATCGCATACGTCGGACGGCGACCAAATCTACCGGCCGCGAGAGCCGCGAGAATTGTTCCGCCGATTGCGCCAATGGCGGTCGCAGCCTGCGTTTTCTCGGCGGCAAAATACGTTACGGCAGGAGTAATAGTTCCGTCTTCGTGCGTAATTTTCTCGACATTCGGCATCAACTTCGCCGCCCATTTGGGAGCCCACTGAATGGAACCCCATGTTCCCAGCAATGCTACGCCGGCGAGCGCAGCTCCCAGAATCATCCGTCCGACAATTTGCGATTCCTGGGCGGAGGAGATGCGTCCTGTTAAGACCGTGCGGCGAAGATATTGTCGCACCGGATACAGGAAGCTGAGAAGACAGATCGCCAGCCCAACCAGTGTGACCGCGACCTTGATCCACGTCGCGAAATCTGTGGCAGTCGGAGCCCTGATATAAATAATCGACAATGCAGAAAGACTCCCTGCAAGGATGGCAAGCAAATCGATGTTGCTCCAGTTGGAGGTGAAACCAGCAGCACGTTCCGCCTCCCATTTTTTTGATTCAGGAACGAAAAGTCGAATGAAGAAAATCAACAGGGCCGGCACCGCGCCGCTGATCATCAGAAAACGCCAGGCAGAATTCGACAACAGATGCTGCGACGTGGCTTCTGAGATCCCAAGCGACGACATCATCGACTGAGTCCCGCCAATGAATCCCGTCAGTCCCATACTCAGCAGCGCGACCAGCAGAAAGCCGACGTTCGATGCAGCTCCGATCAGTCCTGCGATGAACGCTCGCGACTTTCCAGACCAGATTTCATTCACCAGCGCGACGCCGAGCGACCATTCGCCACCCATGCCGAGTGATGCAATGAATCTCAGCACCGCGATATGCCAGGCTTCGGTCGCAAACCCACACAGACCTGTAAACACGGCGTAAGTAAAGATGCTGAGCGACATCGCTCGCACACGACCCATTTTGTCACCCAGCCAGCCGAATAACACGCCTCCGCTGGCAGCACCGACCAGGAACACAGCGATGATGACACCAAACCAGTCCGCTTCGGATCCTGCCTGATCCGTGTTTTTCAGCAGATCTGTCAGCGCTGGCCGACCGATGAGCGGAAACAGGCCCATCTCAAACCCGTCAAACATCCAGCCAAGCAACGCCGCGATCAGAGTTGCATTGCGACCGCGACTTGAAACGGCATTGGATTTATCTGCATTTGGCATCGCGAACGCAATTCCTGTTAAGCTGGGCGGGCAGTTTTTCCGGTTCCTCAATCGCTTCTACACAATTGCCGCCCGTGAGGCAATTCAGCAGCCTTGCCGCAAGTGTTTTTCAAATTGGCTTTGACCCGGTTTGCCGTCGCGGGGGCAGGCTTGGCTTGCTCCCGATTTTTTTCGTGATTACCTTTGGCCGGACCGACAAGGTAGAGTTCCACAGAACTTCTCGATGCAGGGTCCCGAGCTCTTCCGAGTCTGGCCAAGCCTCTCGGCATATTCCCAAAATTCCACGAGTCCGGCTGTTCCTCAAGACATCTGTAACGAAGCGCTAAAGTAACAATGCATTTTCAGAATGCCATTATTCCAGATGCCGTGCAGCGTGCTTACGATGTGACAATTCTCACTGCCACTGCCGTGAGCGGTGGATTCAGCGGCGCGGCTGTGTTTCAAACGACGACAAGTGACGGACGCGCACTGGCCGTTCGGCGGACTCCGAAGGCAGTCGCCTTGCCGCCGGAACGCATGAGGCGACTCTACGGATTGCTGCGCCAAATCTCGCAGTGTGGCTGCCGGGGCATTCCTCTGCAATTGCTGCCTGCGGATACGGAGACGCAGGTCCGTCGAAGCGAAAATCGGACAGTCGTGCCGTGGGTGCAGGTAGAAGACTGCATCTGGCAGATGGAACCATGGATGCCCGGTTCTTCGCTGGCTGGACATGAGTTGACAACTCCGCATCTGACAGCCGCGCTGACCGCTCTGAATCAATTCCATCAATGGGCAACTGAAGCCGTGCGGGTCGTCGGATCGGATGACTGGTTTCTGAACGCCACGAGACCGTCACCGGCCGTTCTACGAAGGCTGAGTATTGTTGGCGAACTGCAGACAGGACTGTTGAAGAAGCTGCGGCATCAAATGAGCGAAGATCCTGACGAGCGATTTCGAAGTCTCGCCGTTCGCGTTTGCGAAGCCCTGACAGCCTGGTTACCGTGGTTGCAGAGAGAATTGACTGCTCTGGCAATGATCGCTTTCCCCATTCAGCCCGTGCTGCGGGATATCTGGCGAGCGCATGTCTTGTTCACAGATTACGAAGTCACGGGACTCATCGATCTGAGCGCCGCTGCGTCAGATCATGTGACGCTCGATCTGACGCGGCTCGTCCGCAGTTGGTTTGGTTCGGATATTTCCTGCGTGCAAAACGCCGTAGAAGAATATCAATCGATGCGAATCCTGAGCGGTCCTGAGCAACGGTTGTTGCAGGCGCTTGATGCATCGACCGTATTGTTGAGTCCCGTGACATGGCTTCGACGGCGGATGGAGTCGGGCGATCCGACAAGGTCCGCGGGAGATGTGATCGCACGACTCACGGAGTTGACAGACGTCGCCGGAAATTTCAGGCCAATCTTCGCCGAATGAAGGCCTCAGATCCGGAATTTGGCCAGGTTCCGTTTTTGAGCTGCGGCGGTGCTTGCAAGTCCTGTCCGATTCTCCGACCATGAGTGATTGGCGTGCAGAAAGGGGTCGGGAGTCTTTTTCTGCGGGTCCAGGGTTGGTACTGTTCTGTGAAACAGTGTGACAGTTGCGGCAATTGGCAGAAAAAGACTCCCGATCCCCCTCAATTCAATCGATTAGTGGAGTGATTTGTGCCGGCGATGGACTGGACACTTTTGAAAACGGTGATCGATGAGAACGAATCGTTTCTGATTTCGAGTCACGTGCGGCCAGATGCGGATGCCTTGGGTTCCGAGCTGGGCATGAGGGCGATCTTGCTGGCGATGGGCAAAAAAGTGTCCATCGTCAATGCTTCCGCACCCCCGGCAAATCTGCAATTCATGAATCCGCCCGGCGTGATTCTGAAACTGAATGACACTGTCACCAAGGCGACGATTCCTCAGCATGATGTCATTATCATCGTCGATACGAGTGCATGGCAGCAACTGGGATCAATGTCCGATTTCATTCAGGCGTCTCCAGCCAGACGCGTTGTGATTGATCATCACGTCAGTTCGGATGATTTGAACGCCCTGGAATTGAAGGACGTCGCTTCGGCAGCGACCGGCGAACTGATTTGTGAGATTGGTGAAGAGTTCGGCGTGACGTTTGATGCGGAAGTTGCCAACTGGTTGTACGCCGCAATTGCCACCGATACCGGTTGGTTCCGATTCCCATCCACCAGCGCGCGGACAATGAAGATTGCTGCCAGGCTCATGGACTGCGGCGCAATTCCACATTATGTCTACAACCTTGTCCACGAGCAGTCATCACTGGCGCGGGTGCGTCTGGGTGGCCGTGTGCTGGCGCGAACGCAGGTTGAAGCCGAAGGCCGCCTTGCGTGGATCTACGCCGACACCAGGGATCTGGCCGAAACCTGTGCGGTTCCTTCCGATACGGAAGGACTGGTCAATGTCTGCCTGACGGTTGGTGGTGCCGAGGCGGCTTTTGTTGCTGTAGAACTTCAGTCGGGACAAATCAAGTTCAGTCTGAGAAGTCGAGTACCACACGACGTGGCCGCTGTAGCGGAGCAATTCGGCGGAGGCGGCCACAAACTGGCATCCGGTGCCACTATGCCCGGTCCCTTGCCAGCGGCCGTTGATCGCATGAAAAGTGCCTTCCTGAGTATGCTCAGTGCCAGTCCACAATCGCCCGTACAGCCAGCGTCTTGAAGAGGAGCAAAAGCACAAAGGTATTATGCACCCATGCATAACATTCTTCGTTTAACGGCTATCAGCCCGGTTCAATTGACGAACGCTGCGAAACATCGTCTCATAGTGTTGCTCCCGCAATCCCGCATTTATTGCCCACCACAAAAAAGGTAGTACCATGTCAGATCGTTCCGTCAGCCGCCGCTCCATCCTGCAACTTGCTTCATCGACTGCTGTCGCCAGCTTCCTGCCCTCTGAAATGCTGTTTGCCAGCGCGATCAGTTCGAGTGGACTGCCGCTGATTCCGGGTGATGCCCGCATCGATGCACTCAAGGATCTGGACGGTTATTTTCCGTTCACGCCATCGACATCGGTGGGCGCATGGAATGTTCGCAAAGAGTTTTTGCTGCGGCAACTAAAGGTCGCATGTGGTCTGTGGCCGATGCCCGAACGACCGCCGATTGAAGCCACTGTGCATGGTCGCGTCGAACGGGATGACTACACCGTCGATCGCGTTTACTTTGAAAGCAGCCCTGGCTTGCTGGTGACAGGAAGTCTGTACCTCCCGAAGAATGCGGCCGAAAAACTGCCGACGATCCTGTGTCCTCATGGTCATTGGGCCAACGGCCGATTTCACGACCATGGCGATTCGATTAAGAATGAAATTGCGTCGGATGGTGAAAAATTTGAGGTCGGCGGACGACATCCGTTGCAGGCCCGCTGCGTTCAACTGGCGCGCATGGGCTGCATGGTGTTCCTCTACGATATGCTCGGCTACGCCGACGGCAGCTCGTTGACTCAACCGCTGGCGCATGGATTCGCCAAACAACGGCCCGAATTGAGTTCACCCGAAACATGGGGATTGTTTAGCGCTCAGTCAGAACTCAGGTCCTGGAATGCACTAGGTCTGCAGACGTGGAATTCGATCCGCATCGTGGACTGGCTGACGTCGCGGCCGGATTGTGATACGACTCGGATCGGCGTCACGGGGGCAAGCGGTGGCGGCACGCAGACATTCATTCTGGCCGCACTGGACGAACGAGTTAGCGCAGCATTTCCTGCCGTGATGGTTTCAACCGCGATGCAGGGAGGCTGCACATGCGAAAATGCTTCGTACCTGCGTGTCAATACAGGCAACATTGAAATCGCGGCTCTGATTGCTCCGCGACCGATTGCCATGAGCGGAGCGGATGACTGGACGGTCGAAATAGAAACCAAGGGCCTGCCTGAACTCCAGAAGCACTATGCAATGCTCGGCGTTCCCGACAACGTTCACGCGAAGTACTTCAAGTATCCGCACAATTATAATCAGCACAGCCGGATGATGATGTACAATTTCTTCAATCGGACATTAAATCTGAGCTTCGAAGAAATCGTGGAGCGTGACTACGTGCCATTGACTGTTGCAGAAGCAACTGTATTTGACGGAGAACATCCGGCCCCTGTGAAGACCGAAGCGACCGAAGTTGCGCTCCTGCATGCTCTCGATGCCGCGCAACAGAAGCAGATCGCAGCGTTGACACCTCATGATGCCGCCAGCCTGAAAGAATTCCGCAGAGTCATCGGTGGAGCCCTGGAAGTGATGATTGGCCGCTCACTGCCGTCGGCTGGTTCAACGCACTTCGAGAAATCGGACGAGATTTCCCGAAACGGATTCCTCGAATTCAAAGGCGTTTTGTCTTTGAAATCGCATGGCGAAGAGTTGCCAACCGTGTTTCTGTTGCCGCAGAACTGGAACAGACAGGTTGTGTTGTGGTTCGATCTGAAAGGCAAAAATCAACGCTTCGCGGCTGATGGCCAACCCAACAAGCAGATTTCCAGGCTGGTCAACGCGGGTTTCGCCGTCGCCAGTCCGGACTTGTATCTGACCGGTGACTTTACCGA
>Ga0105044_10003737_pt1 | contig 20861 bp, 19 predicted proteins | sample MAT01_FD_78092 | JGI IMG/M metagenome (GOLD analysis project Ga0105044, IMG submission 78092) | Freshwater microbial communities from Lake Fryxell liftoff mats and glacier meltwater in Antarctica - MAT-01 | ecosystem: Environmental > Aquatic > Freshwater > Ice > Liftoff microbial mat | place...
GAGGGACGGAATATGGGTAGAAATTAACGATCCTAACAAACGAAGTCCCGTAGGGACGGAATATTTGCTGCGATCCGATGCACTGCGAATTTGTGTTTGGGTGGCATCATAATTTTTCTTTCTAACATATTCCACGTCTGTTTTGTCCCTACGGGACAATGTTTCAATAGGACATGTTTTCTACCCATATGTTGTACCTACGGTACAAAATGAAAAAAACATTTACACCTCTTCATCATCCAAACTTTTAAAAATATAATGATCATCATAACTTAATCCAAATTCATTCAAGATGTTTATATACTCTTGTTTGAATGAAATTTTTTTATGATGCTGTTCTTGATTTTTAATATATTCAATAACTTTATCAACGTCGGATTTACTGTAAGAAAAAGCCCCATAGCCTTCTTGCCAAGTGAAATGACTATTGATAAACCTTTTATTATTGATCCATTTAGATGAGCTACCCTTTATATCTTGCAAAAGATCAGAAATGGATTGCACCGGTCTCATCCCAAAAAAAACATGAACATGATCGGGCATTCCATTTATTGCTAAAAGTCTATGCCCATTTTTTTTAATGATACCGGTAACATATTTATATAACTCATCTTTCCAGGTGGGTTGAATTACACAAGCTCTGTTTTGAACTGCAAAAATGGCTTGAATGTGAATTTGAGAATAGGTGTTTGCCATAAAAAATAGTTTAAAAAGTTAATTCTATGCCAGAATAAAAAGCATTGAATACTAAAAGATCAATTCAAAACTACAAAATTATTTCCAGAAACATTATTTTCTTGGCCAAATTCGTAAAAAATTACTAAATACTGTTTGACAAAACAAATTTATATAATTGACTTTCAACTATTTACAACATATTTCCAAAAAATTACACCCAAACTGAATTCTTTATCGTAATATTGCAATATTAAAATAAAGATATGGGAGCTTCTAAGACAGATTTCTTCACACATGAGCAGATAGATTTAGCATCAGTAGCGAAAGCGTTGGGGCATCCCGCAAGGATAGCTATCATCCAACACTTGCTCAAAGTAAATGCATGTGTTTGTGGTGATATCGTTAATGAACTACCGCTTGCACAGCCAACCGTATCACAACATCTCAAAGAATTAAAAAATGCCGGTCTAGTAAAAGGCTCCATTGAGGGCAATGCAATTTGTTATTGTATCAATGAAGAAGTTTGGAATAAATATCGCGACATTCTGTCAAGATTATTCAATTCTTACAAACCGGTTATAAAATGTTGTTAAATAAAAACAAAAAAACATGCAAACAGCAGAGCAATTAAAAGAAATGGTGAAACAGAAATACTCTGAGATAGCCAAACAAGCAAAAACAGTAAATGCATCCTCATGTTGCGGAGCCACTTCATCGTGTGGAGAAGTTTACAATATTATGTCGGAAGAATACAGCGGAATGGAAGGATACGATTCCAATGCAGATTTAGGTTTAGGATGCGGACTTCCTACTCAATTTGCTTTAATTAAAAAAGGAGATACCGTTATTGATTTAGGATCAGGAGCAGGCAATGATTGTTTTGTGGCTCGTGCCGAAACCGGCGAAAGTGGTAAAGTAATTGGCATTGATATGACTCCGGCAATGATTGAAAAGGCCCGAGAAAATGCTGAAAAATTAAATTATAATAACGTAGAATTCAGACTTGGTGACATTGAAAAAATGCCGGTTACTGCGAACACAGCCGATGTTATTGTCAGCAATTGTGTATTGAATTTAGTTCCTGATAAAGCGGCTGCCTTTTGTGAGATGAACAGGGTTCTTAAGCCGGGTGGTCATTTTAGCATTTCAGACATTGTTCTGATAGGTACACTGCCTCCAAAAATTCTTCAAACAGCGGAGATGTATGCCGGATGTATTTCAGGTGCCATTCAGAAAGATGAATATCTGAAATTGATAGAAGTTAATGGATTTAAAAATGTCAAAATCCAGAAAGAAAAAATCATTACAGTTCCTGATGAAATACTTTCACAGTATCTTTCTAAGGAAGAAATTGTTTTATACAAACAGACCAATACCGGAATATTCAGCATAACAGTTTATGCAGAGAAAGCAGGCACCTGCACTCCCGGCGGCGGATGTTGCTAAAAATAATTGTGTTATGATGAAAATTCGTGTACTATTTATTTGCGTTCACAACAGCGCAAGAAGCCAGATAGCAGAGGCGTTTTTAAAGCACTTAGGCGAAGAACGTTATGAAGCCGAGAGCGCAGGTTTAGAACCGGGTAAATTAAATCCTCTGGCCATTGATGTAATGAAAGAAATAGGTATCGATATTTCTTCGAATCCGGTTAAAGATGTATTTGAAGTATGGAAAAGTGGAAAACTGTTTCGATATGTGATTACAGTTTGCGATGCGAAGAACGCCGAAAGTTGTCCTGTTTTCCCCGGGATAGCTGAAAAACTGGCTTGGTGGTTCGACGACCCTTCAACGTTTACAGGAACCTATGAGGAGAAGCTGTCCAAAACAAGGCTGGTGCGGGATGAAATCAAAAATCAAATTGAAGCTTTTATAAGCAATACTTCTGGTAACTAATTTAAATGAGTGTTCAAAATTGCAATGCTGCAAATAATAGAAAACGGTTGAATTTCATCGACCGTTTTCTTACGTTATGGATATTTCTTGCTATGGGAATTGGTGTGGCGATAGGGTATTTTTATCCTGATTCATCCTCTTTTATCAATTCATTTAACAGTGGTACAACAAATATTCCAATTGCAATCGGATTAATTTTGATGATGTATCCACCACTTGCTAAAGTGAAATACGAAGAGCTGGGAAAAGTTTTTAGTAATATGAAATTGCTTGGACTTTCATTACTGATGAACTGGGTCATCGGTCCGGTGCTAATGTTTATACTGGCTATTATATTTCTTCACGATTATCCGGAATATATGGTAGGTCTTATTTTAATTGGACTTGCCAGATGCATTGCTATGGTAATTGTTTGGAATGAACTGGCTTAAGGGAACAGGGAATATGCAGCAGGATTGGTGGCCATCAACAGTGTGTTCCAGATTTTGTTTTATAGTTTTTTTGCCTGGCTTTTTATCACCGTATTACCTCCTTATTTTGGTATACACAGCATTAACATTGACATTACCATGGGACAAATTGCAGAAAGTGTTTTAATATATTTGGGAATACCATTTTTTGCCGGATTTGTCACACGATATTTTCTGCGAAAGCTGAAAGGTGATGACTGGTATATCCAAAAGTTCATACCCTTTATAAGTCCAATCACTCTCATTGCCTTGCTATTTACAATACTTATTATGTTTAGTTTAAAAGGAGAGATGATTGTTGCCATTCCTACAGATGTTTTGAGAATTGCCGTTCCATTGGTGCTGTACTTTGCCATTATGTTTGTAATAACTTTTCTTCTTGGCAAAAAAATCAGGGGCTGATTATTCCCGAAATGCGGCTTTATCATTTACTGCCACAGGCAATAATTTTGAGCTGGCTATTGCCGTTGCAATTGGTGTTTTTGGAATTTCCAGCGGACAGGCTTTTGCCGGAGTGGTTGGTCCTTTAGTGGAGGTGCCTGCTTTAATTTTGCTTGTAAGGGTGTCTTTTTTACTAAAAAAATGGCTATATCCGGCAACTGAGAATGAGTTGAAAAGAACCTAAAATTCTTTTCAACAAATCCCTATTCGATTAAAAGCCATTAGAAATTCTTTTCAATTCAAACAAAGTCACTATGTTAGGAGTGCAAAAAGCAACAACTGCGGATGAGAACACTATTGGTGTGGATACTTTTATTCCCAGCCTTCATAGCTTCAGGACAAACTACGGCAGATAAAAAGCCTCGAAAAGGTTATTTGGGAGTTTATTTTGGCCCTTCCTTTCCAATAGGTAATTTTGGTGATAACGATTTCAATAATGATGAAGCCGGATTTGCTGCAAGAGGAGTTCAGTATGCTGTAATGGAATTCGGTGTTAAGTTTGTTCCCAACTTTGGAATAGCAGCATCTATTAGAGGCTCATCTATTCCAATGGATGTTCAATATCTTGCAGATCAATATGCGCTTGAGTATGGCGGACAATTTACAGTGGAGAGTTCTCGCTGGGGATTTGGTGGTTTACATGTAGGCCCTGTTTTTTCGTTCCCTATTGGAAAACTGGAAATTGATTTAAGGTTAATGACCGGGCTTATGTTTGCCGTTTCACCGGAACTCACAGTCACACAAAATACTACCGGTCAAAGCGACAATCAGAATTCGGAAGTTGGAACATCACTTGCACTTTCACTTGGAATAGGATTGAAGTATCACATTTCGGACCGCTTCACGATTTTGGCTGTTGCAGAATACCAGAGAGCCAGACCAACATTTATTATTGAACAGTATCCTGGAAATAATTATCAGAGCACAACGGTTTACCAGAACGTTTCTTCAATAAGTCCTATGTTGGGAATTGGACTTCGAATTTTCTAAAAAATCATTCTCTCACCGAAGCCCTCAGCAATCTGTCGTTGATGGCTTTTCCAAGACCCTCAACGGGGAAAGGTTCAGCCAAAATACATTTTATATTTAATCGGTCGAGATGCCTCAAAGCAGCAAAGAGGTTTCTTGCAGCAACTTCCAAATTTCCTTCGGGAGATAATTTTACAACAACGGAATTCTCCGGGAGTTTTGGTAGATTTTCACCTGTGAAACAAAGCACAGCAATGGAGTCATTATCATGTACTCTTATCAATTCTTCTATTTCACCAAAATACAAAGGCACGGAAGGTGCATAATGACTTTTAAGCATTCCGGGAGCTCGTAGGTCTGATGAAGAAGGTATACGAATTGCTGAAACACCTGCAACTGATTCAATTTCGCTAATAGTTGTCCCCCCCAAACGGTAAATGATAAGTTGTCCGTCTTCAAAACCAGCTATAGTTGATTCTATTCCAACATTACAAGCACCACCGTTGAGTATATACGCTATTTTACCATTTAATTGATCTAACACATGTTGTGCAGAGGTTGGACTAATGTAACCAAACGGATTTGCACTGGGTGCTGCCAAAGGAAAATCGAGTTCGTTTAAAAGCGATAATGTCATAGGATGATTGGGTATTCTGATTGCAACGGTATCCAATCCTGAAGTGGTAATATCCGGGATGATAGATTTTTTCTTCAACAATAAAGTTAATGGTCCCGGCCAGAATTTCTCCATCAACCTGAAAGCTTCATCCGGTACAGATTCAACATATTTCTCAACATGATTAACAGATGCGATGTGAACAATAAGCGGATTAAACTCAGGTCTGTTTTTAGTTTTAAAAATTTGCATTACCACTTGCTCATCCAGTGCATTCCCTGCCAAACCATATACCGTTTCGGTTGGAATTGCAACAAGATTTCCATGTTGTAGCAACTCAACAGCTTTTGAAATATCGGTACCCGTTAAAGTTTCCATGGATTGCAATTCGGTACAAAAAATAATTTGATAATTTCTACACTATAAATTTAGGGAAGATCATATTTTCGACCGAATAAATTTCATTCCATTTATCGATAGTGATTAACTCTTGTTCTTCTACAACAATGCGATAAACTGTTTTTCCTGTTTGCAGTGCTTCTTTTGCAATTTCAGAAGTTTTTTCATAACCCAGAATTGGATTCAATGAAGTTACGATTCCAACACTGTTCATCACATGATTGTAACAAACATCTTTGTTAGCAGTAATTCCAGTGATGCATTTTGATGCGAGTGTATCACAAGCGTTAGTCATGTATTCAAGTGAAGTGAACAAGCTGAATGCGATAACGGGTTCCATCACATTAAGTTGTAACTGACCGGCTTCGCACGCCATTGTTATTGTGTTATCGGCACCAGCCACATAAAAGCACACCTGATTCACGACTTCGGGAATAACAGGATTAACTTTACCCGGCATGATAGAAGAACCGGGTTGCATTTGAGGAAGATTAATTTCGTTAAAACCTGCACGTGGCCCTGATGAAAGCAATCGCAAATCGTTACATATTTTTGAAAGCTTTATAGCACATCTTTTCAGGGTACCGGATATTTGCAAATAGGCTCCTGTATCAACAGTTGCTTCAATTAAATCGGGAGAAAGTGTCAATGGCATTCCTGTAATTGCAGCAAGATAATGAGTCACTTTTTCAGCATATCCTTTAGGTGCATTTATACCGGTACCGATGGCAGTGGCACCCATATTAATTTCGGTCACCAGTTTCTGCACTTCCAGCATTCGCTGAATATCTTCTCCAATAGTTGTTGCATAACTTTTAAACTCTGCACCCAGAGTCATGGGTACAGCATCCTGAAGCTGAGTGCGACCCATTTTAAGAACTTCCGAAAACTCCACTCCTTTCGATGCAAAAGCATCCTGCACTAAATGCATAGACGCAATGAAAGACTCAATTTTTTTGTAAAGTGCTATCCTGAATGCAGTGGGATAAGCATCGTTGGTAGATTGAGAACAATTAACATGATTATTCGGATGGAGGAATAAATAATCTCCTTTAACTTTGCCCATATGCTCCAGTCCGATATTGGCAATTACCTCATTTGCATTCATGTTGCAAGAGGTTCCAGCACCTCCCTGAATCATGTCGGTAACAAACTGATCGAGATACTCACCATGGATCAATTTTTCTGATCCGTAAATTACAGCCTGAGCCACTTCATTCGAAATCACACCACAATCGCGGTTAGCCATAGCAGCTGCTTTTTTAACAAAGCCAAAGGATTTTATCAGTAATGGCTCTCTGGAAATGGGTATCCCGGTGATATTAAAATTTTCAATAGCCCTTAAAGTTTGAATTCCGTAATAGGCTGCAACAGGAATCTCGCGTTCGCCTAAATAATCATGCTCCAATCGATACTTGTGAGTGTCCATAGCTTTAAATTAAAGCCCAAAAGTACGGATAAGTTCAAAAGACATTGACCTAAGGGAAGGAACTTAACCACAACGCAATGTGAAGAACCTGTTTTAGGAGGAAACTTAGTGCTTTTTCACTGCCCTTGTAGCCACAAATGCCGGAAAATATTTATCCATGGGATTATCACCTCCCCAGGAATCTTCCCCAATCTCAGTAATCTCCAGCCCTGCCTGTATTTGCCCGTTAATATGATCTTCAAGAGAGTGCCCAAAAACGACTGGTTCATTCTGATCCAGAAAAAACTTCAACTCCTCATCATCAAGAGAAGCCAGATCGGAATAGGGACTTGTATATTTTAGTGTAAAAACACCTGTTTCTGCCAATTTAACATCAAACAAATAATAAACAGGCTTTGTAAATCCGGTCATAAAAACACCCCCTTTTTTCAATATTCGGGCAACTTCCTTATAAACTTTTCTAACATCAGGAACAAAGCAAGTGGAACAAGGATTGAAAACGATATCAAAACTTTCATCAGCAAACACTGATAAATCTGCCATATCGCCTTGTACAGTTTTGATATCAAGTGAATGCTTTTCAGCCATTAAATTATCCTGATTAAGTTGTTCCTGAGAATTATCAAAGACTGTTACATCAAAACCGGCAGCAGAAAGAACAGGACATTGTTGCCCACCTCCGGAAGCCAATCCCAACAATTTTTTACCAGATGCCTTAAACCAATCATGAGGCACTTTCAAAGATGGAGTTAACACTATTTTCCAATCACCATTTCTCGCAGATTGAATAATTATATCACTAAATGGAATTGTCCAACGGTTTCCTGATTTGACAAGATTATTCCAGGCACTTTTGTTGTACTCAAGGTAATTTTTAGGGCGTTCCATGTAGGATTTTTTTACAAAGATAAATTATTATTCAGTAGTTGATTCGGTGGTTGATTCGATGGTTGATTCGGTGGTTGATTCAGTTGTTCATTCGGTGGTTCATTCGGTTGTGGATTCGGTGGTTCATTCGTGACGTTTTCCGGTCTCGGCTTCGCTCGACCTTTCGTATAAATAAATAAATGCATAAATGCATTTATTTATTTATAACATAGAACATCAGGCAACTCGCCACTAACCCCAACTCACCACCACTAACCACTACTCTTTAATCCTCATGACCTTTTACTTTTAGTTTTCCTTTACCCCACTCCTCTTGCTCTTTTTTCATTTGCACTTTAGTGCTATCCGAAAAATCTTTGTTGAGAAAATCATCAAGATTAGGTTGTCCACCATTTACCCAGGCAGTGTACCAAAAAGAAGCAACCATAATAATTGATTCACGCATTCTTCTTTCAGTCATTCCATCCAGCATTTGATCGTACGCTGTTGCATATTCCTCAGAATGAACTTTCATCATCACATTTCCCTTCATCACATAGGTATATTTACGGTCGGGTGGGAAATGGGTGTTTAGTTTTCTTTCAAAAACCAACACTGAATCGTGTGCATGATAGCTAGACGCAACAATTTTCCATGCTTCTTTCAATGGACTTTGAATATATGTGCATCGTCCTGTGATGTAGTCGTACTCTTCTCCAAAAAGTTCAGGTACACGCGATTCCCAAAACCCGTGAATACCGTGCTGATTGGTAAGTTGTCCGTTATAATTTTGAGTACAGTGCAACGGCACATGTGCATCACCGATATAGTGTCCAAGATCGGCTGAATATTTGAGAATTTTCTCAAAATTTCTTTCCTTAAAAGCATGAGTCAGCCGGAACATCATTTTTTCAATGTGCCAGGGAACAATACCATGAGCCATTAATGTGTCGAGCGTATACTTTGCCACTGCATCATTCCATCGTTGCGGAATGCTATCGAGAGGACTTTTTCCATATCTGTCGAGATCAATAAAATGACAAGCAGCTTCGCCTTCAACAGCGTACCTTCTTTTATCAGGATCTACGGCATGTGTGGTGATAAAATCGATGTGATGTTTGTAAAATTGAAACATCTCGGGAGGTAGTGCGAATACCGCCATCCTGTTAATTCGCTGATGTGCCCAGAATCCCCAGGCGGTTAATGTGTAAATGGCAATCATGAAAATGATAAAAGCCAGGAGGAAAATTTTGATTAGTTGTTTCATGAAAAATTTGTTTTAAAAAGTTAGATTAATTCAATGGTTGATTCGGTAGTTAATTCTGTTGTTGATTCGGTGGTTAATTCTGTTGTAGATTCTGTTGTTGATTCGGTGGTTTATTCGGTTGTTTATTCGGTTGTTTATTCGTTGGTTGATTCGTTGGGGTATTCGGTTGTGAATTCGATGGTGAGTTTGATTGTGTATTCGATGGATGTTTGCTATTTATAATAAGTATTTTAACGTTAGGTTTTTTTGATAAAGTCATTAAAGGAAAGATCGTTGAAAATAGAAAGGACTTTGGATATAAATATTAAGAAATACATAAAAAATATAACTGAAAAAAATTTAAAAAAATTAATTTACAACAAAAAAAAATACTGGTCACCCATCGGCAAGCTGAGGGTGGCGCTAGTCACTTATTTCACAAAGACTGAAGCACATTCAGATTATAGATTGCATCTCCGACCATGACAGGAATTACGTCTGTTTGATTTGGTTTAAGGCAAAAAGTAATATCATCCTCTATTTGTAATTTTTCAAGTCTTTTGCGGTGAGATGATTTTTCTAGGAAATCGTACATATTTCCCTTTGCAAGATCATACAATTGCATTGCGGCCAAAGCTGAGTCGCGATGGTTGGTGAGCTTGAAATAGGGCAATAATTGCTGCACTACTGCTCCGGCGAATAAAGTATCTTCAAAATTGAAAGCGTTTTTCCAACCTGAACATAAAAGAATCACATCTCTGTTCTGAGTCTGCAACCAATGGCAGAGCGCATCGAGATTTAGAAAAGATCCGATAGCAATTTGAAAGGAGTTTCGAGCGGCATGAATTGCCTGAGTTCCATTGGTAGTGGTAAGAGCAATGTTGCGATCCTTCACTTTTTCATCCATATAACTGAATGGAGAATTTCCTAAATCAAATCCTTCCACCATCTCACCTTTACGCTCTGCGCCAACCAGAAAACCTTGTGCGCGGTAGAGCATTGCTTCCTCAAGAGTTGAAACCGGAACAATGCTTTTTACACCATAATGAAATGCTACACACATTGAAGAAGTAGCCCTCAGCACATCAATTACTACTACTATGCTTTCTGATGCATCGTAAAGATTGAACAAAGCCGGTGAAAAACAAACGTCGATGTTTTTTTTCATATTACTTGTTTAGCTCGTTGAATGAAACTTTTATCAACAAATTAATTAATGTAGAAACTCAAAAATCAACACTCTGACAAAAAGAGCAAACAATGGTTTAAGTCAGACATGAGGTTCGATTAAGTTCACAAAGGTAACAAAATGATTATTTCTTATAAAAGGGAAATTTTACTACCTTGGCTTTCAACCATTTATCTCTAATATTTACAAATATTTCGGTACCCTCAGCGGCAAAACCGGTCTCCACATAACCCATTCCTATTGCCTTTTGCAAACTGGGTGACTGGGTGCCGGAAGTCACTACTCCGATCATATTTCCTGATGCATCCTGAATTGGATAACCATGACGCGAGATACCGCGATCGATCATTTCAAAACCTACCAGTTTTCGCTTAACACCATCTTCTTTTTGTTTTTTAAGTGCTATTGAGTTGGTAAACTCTTTAGTGAATTTAGTAATCCACCCTAATCCCGCTTCAATTGGAGAAGTAGTATCATCGATATCATTTCCATACAAACAAAATCCCATTTCCAAACGAAGAGTATCACGGGCTCCAAGTCCGATTGGTTTTATTTGGAAAGGAGCACCCGCTTCAAAAACAGCATCCCATATTTTATCAGCATACTGATTCTCAAAATAAATCTCGAATCCGCCTGCTCCGGTATAACCTGTGGCTGAGATCAGAATATTATCGAAGCCTGCAAATTTTCCTTTGAGAAAAGTGTAATATTCAACCGAAGCCAAATCCAGGTCTGTTAGCGATTGCAAAGCCTTTACAGCCATTGGACCTTGCACAGCAAGTAAAGATGTTTGATCAGAAATGTTGTGCATCTCCACTTTCTTATCGTTCTTAGATTGAATCCAATTCCAATCTTTTTCAATATTAGAAGCATTCACTACCAGCATATATGTTTTTTCATTAATGCGATAAACCAGCAGGTCATCTACGATGCCACCTGCTTCATTCGGGAGACAAGAATATTGAATTTTACCATCAGTTAATTTAGCGGCATCGTTGCTGGAAACTCTTTGAATAAGATCAAGAGCATCGGGTCCCTTCAAAATAAATTCACCCATGTGAGAAACATCAAATACCCCCACGCCGTTACGAACGGTTTCATGTTCATCATTAATACCGGAATATTGTACCGGCATCATAAATCCCGCAAACGGAACCATTTTTGCATTCAATGCAATGTGTTTGTCGTTAAGGGCAACTTTTTTTACTTCAGTCATATTGTTACTGTTTATCGGTTATTAATGTATTAAATTTATCTATATAAAAATCGCGCCAGGCGTTCACTGAATAACGCTCTTCAACCGTTTTTCTGGCAGCTTTACCAATGCGTAATCTAAGATCTGCATCATCAATTAATGCACTTAATTTGGTGAGCCATTCATCGGGAGAAGAAGCTAAAAACCCATTCACTCCATCTTCAATAATTTCAGAATTCACTCCAACGTTGGTGAGCACAACAGCTTTTCCCAGTCCCATGTATTGCAATCCTTTGAATCCACATTTGCCTCTGCTCCATTCATTATCGGGCATTGGCATAATTCCAATATGAATGCCTGAAAGATCTTCCACTTCACGTGCACTACTCCAAATAATGCCCTCAACATCAAGCTCGGGATCGGTAAAAACATGATCGCTGATGACCTTGAAACCGATTCGATTGCCATATTTTTGTTGCAGCTGTTTCAAAACCGGTAAGGCTTGCTGCATATGAACAATAGTAGTATGACTGCCGGTCCAGCCGATAATAATTTTACCGGTTAGTTCTGTGGCAATTGGCGTATATAAATCAGTGTCAATAACAGTAGGTATAACTACTACTTTCGGGTTGTGGTGACGGGCATATTCTGCGAGGTATTCGTTTCCGGCGATAACCAGGTCGGCCATGGCGATTAGACTTGCAGTCTTACCGGGATTTTTCAACCATTTTAAATGTCTGTTTCCTGCACTAACATCCATTTGCCAGATGGCATCATCAAAATCAAAAATGAGTTTTGCTCCGGCTTTTTTAAATCCACGTTCAAAGCGGGTGCTGCCTGTCATGAAGGCTTCGCGTTGGACGAAAACGATATCAAACTGATGAGCATGGTGCACATGATACCGTCTTTTGAGCCAGCTTTTGATAAAAATACGCCCTTTTGCAATCCAGTTTCCCGGTGCATAAAAGAATGAATCGTCGGTGGAATCAATTAGCCAGGCATATTCGTAAGCAAAACCTTTTGATGACCAGAATTCAAGAAATTGCTCAATGCGATATCGCTGACTTGGCGAGCGATCGGGCCGATGAGGCGCTACAAAGAGAATTTTAGGCATATTTTGTCTTAAGTCGGAGAGACAGATAAAATGAAGAATCTGCCTGCGTCCTGAGTCCTTTTGTTAATCCATACTGAAAATCAGAGGGCACGCAAATTTAATGATTTAATACAACGTTTTTCAATTCGTTTGCAAATTACTGTCCATATCCTGAATTATTTAATACCTTTGTAATGAGTACTTAAAGTCATGTTTAACAACAATTTACCCCGCGGAATCATTTTCCTTGCCGATTTAATCATCGTTTTTGTATCACTTGTAGCATCCTATCTGATCCGATTCAATTTCAGCATTCCTCAAATTGAAATTGATACCTTTCACTATGTTTTTCCTGTGGTGCTTTCAGTCAGGATTGCTTTATTTTATTTCTTTAAAACTTTTGCAGGAATTATCAGGTACACAAGCACTAAAGATGTACAACGGATACTCATTACGGTTTTTACCGGATCGTTGTTTTTTGCAGTTTTAAACCCTCTTACTTTTTATCTGTGGGATGTGTATGCAGTTCCATACTCTATCATCATCATTGAATTTTTGCTTACTGTGTTTTTAATGACCACCAGCAGACTTTTAATAAAAATTATGTATGCTGAAATTATGAATCCTTCCAGCGAAAAAACAAAGGTCATAATATTTGGTGCCGGTGCATCTGGCATTATCACCAAAAGAACCCTTGACAGAGATGCTGGAACCAAATACAAAGTGCTGGCCTTTGTGGATGACAATGAAAAAAAATCCGGCAAAAAACTGGAAGATGTCACCATCTATTCTGCAAAGAAAGGCCTTGAACGATTGTTGACCGAAAACAGTGTTCAACATTTGATCATAGCTATTCAGCACATTGCACCTTTTCGCAAACAAGAAATTGTAGAATTGTGTTTAAAATACAACACCAAAGTATTAACTGTTCCGCCTGTAAGCAGCTGGATAAACGGTTCTCTAAGTTTTAAACAAATCAAAAAGATTAAGATAGAGGATTTACTCGAAAGAGAACCTATTCAGTTAGATGTTGCATCTATAAATAGACAAATCACCGGCAAAACTATACTTATCACGGGTGCTGCAGGTTCAATTGGAAGTGAATTGGTCAGACAAATAATTCGATTCCACCCTAAAAAAATAATTTTACTGGATTCAGCCGAATCACCTCTTCATGAACTGGAAATAGAAATGCAGGAATTGAGGATGAACAAAATTACCGAATCGGTTATTGCCGATATTAGAAATAATGAGCGGATGGAAAATGTTTTCAGAACATTTCGTCCACAGATTGTATATCATGCTGCCGCTTATAAACATGTGCCGATGATGGAAAATAATCCTTCAGAAGCCATTCTCACTAATGTGATGGGGACAAAAGTTGTGGCCACACTGGCAAATGAATTTGGTGCCGAAAAATTTGTCATGATCTCCACAGACAAAGCCGTGAATCCCACCAGTATTATGGGAGCAACTAAAAGAATAGCGGAGATCTACATACAATCGTTCAACAAAATTTCAAAAACAAAATACATAACAACACGTTTTGGAAATGTACTCGGATCGAGTGGTTCAGTAATTCCACGCTTTAATAAACAAATTGAAGCTCGTCAACCAATCACAATCACCCATCCCGAGATTACAAGGTTTTTCATGACCATCCCTGAGGCATGTCAACTGGTGTTAGAGGCAGGTTCCATGGGAAAAGGAGGTGAAATATTTGTTTTTGATATGGGGAAATCTGTTAAAATTACTGACCTCGCAAAAAAAATGGTTCAGCTGAGCGGATTGGAATTAGGAAAAGATATTCAACTTGTATTTACAGGTTTGCGTCCGGGAGAGAAACTGTATGAAGAGTTACTTGCCACTGAAGAAAACACTCTTCCTACACATCATGAAAAAATACTAATTGCGCGGGTAAAAGAGTACGATTTTGAAGATGTTAAAAAATCTGTTAATGAGCTAATCGGTCTCTTTGATACGCAAAATAATATTGCTATAGTAACTAAAATGAAAGAAATGGTGCCAGAATATATTTCGAATAATTCTGTCTATGAAGAATTGGATGGAATTAATCATTTGAAATAAAATACCAAACTCAAATCATCCGTGAATGGTTTCTTTGACTCCGTAATTTCTGATGATCACTGCTTCATATTCAAGCCATTCTTCCCAGCGTTTGTCAATATGAATTCCATTTGCATATTTTCGTGCAAATCCTATGAACATGGTATAATGAGTTGCCTCGCTAACCATTAATTCGTGATAAAATGAAGAAAGCTCAGTGTCACCAATATTTTCTGATAACACCTTAAATCTTTCACAACTTCTGGCTTCAATCATGGCAGAAAAAAGCAACCGATCGATAAGCGATTCATTCCGGCTTCCACCTTTTTTCATAAACTCATAAAGCTTGCCCACATAATCATCTTTGCGTTCTTTGCCCAACACCTCACCTCTTTCAATAATTTTATTATGAACCATTTGGAAATGAGAGAGTTCCTCTTGACACAGTTTAATCATTTCCTGAACCAAATCAGTATATTCCGGAAATTTAACCACAATCGAAATAGCGTTGGTAGCAGCCTTCTGTTCGCACCAGGCGTGATCGGTAAGGATTTCTGAAATATTTTTTTCGACTACATTTTTGACCCATTTAGGATCAGTAGGCAGTTTGAGTTTTAACATGGCACAAAGGTAATAAAATGGCTGATGTACCAAACCTTCTTTTCGTATTAAAATACAGCATTATAATGCAGCAGAGTTAAGTTTACATCATCTTCAGGCAATAATTTATTAATATTGCAACATACAAATTGAATACGACAATAAATTTTGAAAATTTTAAGGTTCAGCAATAATAATAATGATGAAATAACCGATTGAATTTACAAATAAAATAGTTCAGAGGAAGATTATATGAAAACTAAAATATCTTTTATTTACAAACACATTTTTATTATAATATTCATATGTACTATACCGTTAGTAACCATTGCTGACAGTCTTCAGCCTGGATTTTCAAAAACTGAATATGCCGAAATGCTACGAATTTCAGCACGGCAGGTGGATACTCCTTGGACAAAAGTAAGTTCTCCATTTCCGGAAAGATTTAAGATAATTTACCGTTCACCAATAATGGGACTTGATAACAGATGGGACCTATGGATGGATAACCGAAGCACTGCTGTAATCAGCATCCGTGGTACTACACCAGGATTTAACAGCTGGCTGGCTAATTTTTATGCCGCAATGGTTCCTGCAAAAGGCTTCTTACAATTGGAAAAAAATTATACTTTTAATTACCATTTGGCAAATGATCCAAAAGCTGCTGTACACACCGGCTGGTTGATAGGTACGGGTATTCTTTGCCGTGATATACTTCCAAAAATCGACTCGCTGTATAAGTCCGGGTGTAAAAACATTATCATTATGGGTCATAGCCAGGGAGGTGGAATTGCCTACCTGCTCACTTCACATTTATATAATTTGCGTTCAAAAGAAATAATTCCCAAAGATCTGATCCTTAAAACCTATTGCAGTGCGGCACCAAAACCGGGAAATTTATATTACGCTTATGAATTTGAAGCTATGACTGAAGGTGGATGGGCATTTAATGTTGTGAATGCCGCCGACTGGGTACCCGAGATGCCGGTTTCTGTACAAACGACCTCCGATTATAATGCGGTGAACCCATTTGTGAATGCTGTGCCGATTATAAAAAAGCAAAAATTTATACAGCAGGTTTTATTGATGAAAATGTATAAAAAACTTTCCGGCCCACCGAGAAAATCTCTTGAAGAATATGAAAAAATCCTGGGTGAAAAAGCTTATTCTTTTGTTAAAAAACAGATGCCTGAATTCATAGAACCTCGATATTTTGGAACCATCAATTATGTGAGAACAGGTAAAACCATTGTATTGCTGCCCGACGAAAGCTACCGGCAAACCTTCCCTGATGATCCTTCGCATATTTTCATGCATCACTTTTTTGAACCTTATTTCTTTTTGCTCAACAAACTGGAAGGGTATTAAAATGTTAATAATCAACGTTTAAGAAAGTGCTAAAAATTCATATTTTATAATTTTTATCCAATATTTTATTGAAATAATGCAATTATTGATCCAATTATCAAATGACCTTCAAAGAAACCGGTTGATAACTTTCGCCTTGCAAACACCTGTTGGTAACAAAAAAGTTGAATATTATTTGTATGGTAATTAAAATTTACTTATCATTACCAAACAGTTAGCCCAATAGACGCCCCCAATACTTTTAGAGAACGCAGACAATAAAGTCATCCAGATTAGAAGAATCAATTTTATTTAAATTTTAATTGAATTGACGCAATAGACTAAAATGATGTCTGATGTTAATTCAATAATCACAAAAAGAAGTTCAACTTATTCTCTTAGTGATGAAAAATTTGATGTAATATTAACATTTAAAGTATTTTTTGTTTTAATGTTTATCGATTAAATTCGGGAAAAGGAAAGTAGTACAATGATGTTAAAAAGATTTTTTATTTTAATTCTATTGTTTTTTTCTTGCATCGTTTTTGCCAACGGTCAGAATTACAATATTTCGAATTCATCCGTTTCTACGTGCACAGGAAACTTTTATGACAGCAACGGATCAGGAGGAAATTATTTCAACAATGAAAATTATGTAATGACCTTTTGTTCTTCTGTATCGGGGGAATGCGTACAACTTTTATTCAGTGCATTTGATCTTGAAGACGGATATGACTTTTTAACAGTTTATAATGGCCCAAACACTTCTTCACCTGTGCTTGGCAGTTATACCGGAAACAACATCCCGGGGGTATTAACAGCAACATCGGGTTGTCTCACAATTGAATTCACTTCCGATTTTACCGGTCGTGCCGATGGTTGGGAGGCAAGCATTAATTGTGTTCCTTGTCCCGGCTCAATATGTCCTTCATGCAATGGCGGAGCTGCTCCGGTCAATGATGCTTGTTCAGGAGCCATGAATCTGGGAGCATTGCCTGCACCTACAGCTTGCCCTAACGGTATTGGCACATGGGCTAATTTCAATACTACCAATATTTGCGCAACAGCTGAAAATCCATATACAACTCTCTCCGGTTGTCAACCAGCCGGTAACATGGCTTCACCTGCGGCCGATGTGTGGTACCGTTTTACTATTACAGGACCTACATTGAATATAAATATTGCAGGAATGCAAACGCCAAATATCGGATTGTATACCGGAAGTAATTGCAACAATCTCGTTGGAAGAGGTTGTGCCATAGGTGCCGGTGGTATTCTAAATACTTCCTTCGGCGGATTAGCTCCGGGAACATATTTTTTACAGGTTAGTGGAGGTAATCTCAACGACCAATGTGCATTTACATTATCTCTTCAAAATAATTTCGACTGTACCGGATGTGTAATTCAAAGTAGCTTTTCTGCAGCGCCTCCTCCCGTCACCGGCACTTATCTGGCAAGCCAAACAGTTACATTTTGTTATACCATAACCGATTATAACCAAACTTCTATCAACTGGCTACATAGCATCGTGCCTTCTTTCGGTCCGGGTTGGGATATGAGTACATTGGTAACAAATCCACCGGTTTCATGTTCAGGACAAGGTACATGGTCGTGGTACAACACCAATGTTACCAGTACTGCAACAGGACAAGTTACCGGTCCCGGATTTTATTTTGAATCACAACTAGGGAATGCCGGTGGTGTTTTAGATGGCAATCCCGGAAATAATTTTGGAGATAACAATCCTGCCAACACTTGCGATTGGACTTTTTGCTGGACTATAACCACACTCCCTCCTTCTCAATGCATTCCGGGTGCATCCTTAAACATCACTGTTGATACTTATGGTGATGGTGAATCCGGATCATGGACATCGTTGGCGTGTGTTGGAGATCCGGTGGCCGATTTTTTTGCTACGCTTACGTGTTGTGCATCGCCTCAAGTTGCTGTGACTGACCCAACTTGTTTTGGTGTGAATAACGGATCAGTTATTGGAAGCGGACAGGGAAATGCACCATGGGATTACATTTGGAAAAATGGTGCCGGAGTAACTATTCAAACTGCTAACAATGTAAATGGAACTAACTCGATTAACAACCTTGCACCCGGAAATTATTCTTTAACCTGTAATGATAATGCCGGTTGTTCTGCAACAATCAATTTTTCCATTACTGCTCCGGTTCAAATAGTAGCAAATACAATTCCTGTTGCTGCTTCATGCTATGGTGCCGCTGATGGGTCTGCGTCAGTAAATATAGTTGGTGGTGCTGTTCCATATCAATATCAGTGGGCGCCTTCGGGCGGAACAGGTTCGTCGGCGAGTGGACTTACTGCCGGCACCTATACCGTAACCGTTAGTGACAATAATGGATGCACCACAACTTCTCAGGCCATCATCCCCGAGCCCAATGAAATTGTTGTTAACATAGTTTCAGTTGATGCAAATTGCGGTGCCAGTAATGGTTCGCTCACAATTAATGTAGTGGGTGGTATAGGTGTTTTGCAATACAGCAACAACGGCGGCACTTCTTTCCAGGCAGGGAATGGATTTTTTAATCTTGCTGCAGGTAACTACAATATTGTTGTTCAGGACGCTAACGGATGTCAGGGAACTGTTGCGGGTCAAATTAACAATTTATCCGGACCATCAATTAGTCTTGCACCTGTAACAAATGTTTCCTGCAATGGTGGCACCAACGGAACCATCACTGTTAATACCATTGGTGGCACAGGAGTTTTACAGTATAGTAACAATAATGGAGCAACGTTTCAGGCTTCTAATGTATTTAACAATCTGGGAGTAGGAAACTACAACCTTATTGTTGAAGATGCAAATGGTTGTCAGGCTACATTGAATGTTTCCATTACCGAGCCACTGTTGCTGACCCTTTCTGTTTCCGGAATTTCCCCTACTTGCGGACTAACAAACGGAAGTGTAACAGCTAATGCCACAGGTGGTATCAACCCAATACAATATAATATCAACGGAGGACCCAATCAAGTCAGTCCGAATTTTACAAATCTTACTGCGGGAAATTATACAGTTACCGTCACAGATGTTAATAATTGCACTGCCACTGCTGCGATTTCATTAGTCTCCGACCCTGTTCTCCTACTTAATACCAATAGCACCAATTCAACCTGCGGAAGTAGCAATGGAATTATTAATTTGAATGCAATTGGTGGTGATCCAGCTTATATATTTAACATTAATGGAGGCCCACCACAGGGATCAGGAACATTCAGCAATCTTCTTGCGGGGAATTACATTGTCATGGTGACAGATGATGATGGTTGCACGGTTTCATCAAACGTTGTGGTTGTTGATGAACCAGGGCCAGTTGTTAATTCAACTTTATCAAATGAAGTTACCTGTTTTGGAGGATCGAATGGTAATATCACTGTGAATATCGCCGGGGGATCAGCACCTAATCAATATAGCATCAATGGAGGTGCATTTCAATCCTCTAATATTTTCAATAACCTTGTTGCAGGAAATTATACCATTACAGTAAGAGATGCAAATGGCTGTACCGACCAGGTGAATGTGATCATCGGACAACCTATTGAAGTTCTTGCTCCCTGGATTGCCGGAAATTCAACATGTGGGCTGAGTAACGGATCAGTAACCGTAAATGCTGCCGGCGGTGTAGGTGTGCTGCAATATTCATTGGATGGCGGTCCATTTCAACTAAGCAATACTTTTAGCAATTTACCTGCAGGCAATTACGTCATTACAGTTAGTGATGGAAACGGTTGTCTTGTTGTTGCAAACACATCAGTAAGTAATGTACCGGGTCCAATCATTCCTAATGTAAATTCTGTGAATGTTACCTGCAACGGAGGTAACGACGGATCGCTAGTAATCATTACAATCGGAGGAACACTTCCTTTGCAATATTCAATTGATAATGGAGCAACTTATCAACCCGGTGACTCGTTCAGTGGATTAGCTGCAGGAAATCAAACTATTTTAGTAACAGATGGAAATGCATGTACTGTTGCAACTAATGTGATGATCACCGAACCTCCTGCAATTAGTCCTAACGAAATTGTTACCGGAGCAACCTGCGGAAACGATAATGGCTCCGTTACCATCAATGCTTTGGGTGGTACGGGCGCACTTCAGTTTAGTTTAGATGGTGGTGCCTATCAGGCAACAGGATCCTATGGCCCTCTTGCTGCAGGAAATTATAATTATGATGTTCTTGATGCAAATGGATGCCTTGTATCTGGAAGCTTTGTTATTACAGACGCACCCGGTCCTGTAATTACATCTTCATCTTCAACCAACCCTAATTGCAATGGTTCTGCAAATGGTGGTATAGTAGTTACAGCTATTGGAGGAACCAATCCAAAAC
>Ga0105044_10003738_pt1 | contig 20859 bp, 22 predicted proteins | sample MAT01_FD_78092 | JGI IMG/M metagenome (GOLD analysis project Ga0105044, IMG submission 78092) | Freshwater microbial communities from Lake Fryxell liftoff mats and glacier meltwater in Antarctica - MAT-01 | ecosystem: Environmental > Aquatic > Freshwater > Ice > Liftoff microbial mat | place...
TATCTTGGGCGCCATTGGTTATTGAGGAAATGAATTGATCCGCTCTTGTCTTGAAAAAAGTAATCTCAATTGGACGGTGGTCAGAACGCTGATACATACCGATAGAGATAAGAAAGGATTCTCGCATGAAGGCTTTGCACGCCAAATCCTTGACACGCAATTTCCCAAAAAATAGTTGTGATTTTATACTGCACTGTATAGAAAAAGATGACTACAGACAAAAAGCGCCCATTATTTTTTAAGTGCTGGGACAGGAGTTTTTTCCCAAAGCAGCATAGAATCCACACCAACTAAAGAGGGCTTCAAAAAAAGCAAAACCAGAGAAAAAGAAAAGCAACGGACTCCAAGAGGTAACTACTGCAAGAATGAAGAGCAAAACTCCAAGAGCTCCTCGGATCAGCCTGTCATTTTTACCAATATTTTCACTTGAGCTATACGGGGTGTTTGGTGCAATTTTTTTGAGTAAAGCTCGATAGACCAAACCAAAGATACATGCTAGTGAAAACATGATGAAAATAAGCTCGAAGTGTAAGAGGAGTGTGTTCATGGGCTAGAATATTTTTGAGAGGGGATACCTACCAACCTATTGGGAATTTCTCCCAATAGGTTGGTAATTCTTTACTTATTTCGGTAAGAGAACTGTGTCAATCACATGGATGATGCCATTTGAAGCATCGATATCTGTAGTGACTACAGTAGCATTATTTACCATTACTTTTGAGCCATCAACTTTGATCATGACTTCTTGACCGTTGACTGTTTTGGCACTGCTCATTTTCACCACATCGGCTGCCATGACTTTGCCGGCTACTACGTGGTAGGTCAATATCGCAGACAACTTTTCTGGATCTTGCAGCAAGCTCTCAACTGTTCCAGCTGGCAATTTTGCAAAGGCTGCATCTGTTGGAGCGAAAACTGTCAAAGGTCCGGCTCCAGAGAGTGTTTCCTCAAGACCTGCTGCCTTAACTGCTGCTATTAGGGTGGTGAAGCTACCAGCTTCTGCTGCTACTTCAACGATTGTTTTGTCATTCATAATTGTTTCCTTGGTCATAGCTTTTGGAGCTGGACTTTGATTTATAATTTGCTTGGAATTAGAATTGGAAGCAGGTGTTGAGTTTTGATTGCTCATCACAACAAAACCTATTCCTCCAATAACAAAAATTCCGACTATACCTAAAATGACTATCGATTCTTTCATATTTTTCTTTCCTTTCAAAAAAGATAAATATAGGAAGCAATTTTTCTCTTCCTAATTTTTATACTACATAGAGACGCACTTTTAGATATCTTTACCTCCTTTCATGAGTGCTCTCATTAAAAATGCACAAATACTTTCCACGAGCGCTTTCTTCTCGGTTCCTTTGGGGGCGTGAGGGTAGTACTCCAAAAGAAAACCATTAATGGCATGGGTAATTACTTTTGCGTCCTCCTGGATATTTGGTGAGTAGAACTCTCCAGTTTTGACTCCATAATTCAAGACTTCTTCTATGTGCTGAGAGGCTTTTTCAGGAATAAAGCCAGTGGCAAGTTTGGGAAAGAGTTTTCTATAGGTAAGATAGTACTTTTGGACTGCCACAATTGATTTGGCATTATCCAACTGAAAAAGTACCCGCTGTTTCAGCATTTCTACGGCTGTTTCTGGCAGAGGTAATTTTGCGCGCTTTTTGCCAAGCTCAGAGCTTAGATACTCGAACATCGCCTTGAGTAGGTCATCTTTGTTGGCAAAGTGATGATAGAGGACAGAGGGCACAACGGGGATGCTCTGGGCAAGTACCCGCATGCTTAAGCCTTCATACCCATCTCTGGCAAAAATAGTTTTTGCTTTTTCAAGTATGATTTTGTTGGATGTGGTTGACATAAAAAATTAGAACAATCGTTCTAAAATGTCAAGCCCAAATGTCGCTTAAAAAAAAATTACTCTGTGAATCTGGAGATAGAGTGCGTAAAGATGATATGGCTCCGACTAGAGAGAAAGAGGCTAGGTTGGCAAAGAGGAATGCGTAGTTGAGCTATCATGTTTGAACTTGAACTCAAGCATGAGGATGAGCCAGAGCTAGAGCTAGAGCTAGAGCTAGAGCCAGAGCCAGAGCCAGAGCCAGAGCTAGAGTTAGACGTAGAGTTAGAAGCTGAAAAGACTTATACAGCTGCCAAGTCAAGATGTTTTTTGAAGTTTATTCTCCCCGAAAAAATGCTTTTATATGAGTCATAAAACTATTTCGTTCTTTTTCTGATTTGTTAAAATTTTCTTTCGCTTCACGACCATTTACACCAGCTTTTTTCTTAGCCTCAGCTTGAGCCAATAAGAGCGCAGTGGCTGTATTTCTAATGTTGTACTCATTTGTTACAGCATGGTTTTTCAAATATCTTGCAATTTCATCTTTGCTCAAAGAACCTTTTATCGATTTCCTTTCGATTGAGCTAATTCCTGCAGCAATCTGAGAGCCAGTTATTAAGTCTACCCTACCATTAAACATTTTTTGAGAACCACTAACTTCATAGGTAGTAGTCACCACAGTATCTCCAAGTGTGTTTAAGTCAGCGAGTAGTTCATCAAGACTTGTATATGTAGCCTCTTTTATTTTTTCTAATAGCTGCGTCTGTTCGGATGTGAAGTGTTCAGTAGTATCTTGACTGGCAGCTTTCATGGCCAGAAGTGCTTCTTTTTTTTGATTAAATAAGAAAATTGACCCTTTAATTTCTTCAAATTTTCCGAACCAATAGGTCATATGCTGGGCTGTATTTCTAAATAAAGCTGATGTACCAGTTGTGTTTACATCTACTTCAGAATTGGTGGTAAAAGCTTGAAATATATCTTCAATCTCTTCTTGCAAGTTTGATATCATTTTCGTCGCTTCTATCAATTCTGCCTTCAATTCTTCATCTGCCTTCAATCTTTCAATAGTCTGTCCTATCGCCGTAAGCTCTAAATCTACGAAAGCTGTAAGTTCTTCTTTGTCAAAATCCCTTATTTGTTTTCTTACTAAAGAATCAATTACTTTTTGCTTATACTCTGTGGTTGGTTCTGTAATTGATTCTGAACCACCGCTAAGAACCTCTACGTCATCCATACCAACAGAAATTCTTCTTTCATCGATCCTTAAATTTGTTTTGTCGTAGGCTACCAATTGTTCTATCAGAGCAAGAGCTTTGACAAAAGCTTCCCTTTTTTTTAATTTTTCCTGAAATTCATCTTGTAAGTTTATTGGAACTACATTTTCTCCGCCATTTGTGATTTCTGCTTCCCCTATTACCCGAGCTATATTATTTTCTGTCATATCTTATTTCCTCATTCATTACATTTAATTTCATATAGTATACCATTTTTTTACGGATTTGGCTTTTATTATCCTGGTCCCTGACAGGCAAGCACCTCTAGTGAAGTTTTGATTCCTACGAAATTCAACTCACCCAAGACCCAGCCCTCAAACTCATGAGATACTATCCTTATGCGTCTTTGGAATGTCTATATCCTTGTTTGTGCCGATGGTTCTCTGTACACCGGCATAACGAATAATCTAGAAAAGCGTGTGGTAACGCACAACTCCGGTAAAGGCGCTAAATATACGCGGGGCAGATTACCGGTAGAAGTGGGGTATAGTGAAAAAAGTCAGGATCGTAGTACAGCGCAAGTGAGAGAGCATGAGCTCAAGCAGTTGTCGCACGCAGATAAGTTGCAGCTTATTGCTCGCTGAGCGGTAGCTGCTCGGAATTAATAAACTCTAGGCGGCTTGTTGTTGCTATACTATTTGGTAGAGAGATTTACTATGAGGTTGCCATTGAGAAAAGTTACCAGACCGCCTTTTCAAGGATGTGTGGTGGTATTACTTTTTTTACTTGCTTTTGGCTTGCGCCTCCATAATTACTGGATTATTCCGCTCTCAGATGAAACAGCCGATGAAATTGCTTGGACTTGGCTCGGAAGTAGTTTGCTCAAAGATCATGCTCCGAGCTCGTGGTCATACTACGGCGAGTACCAGCCAGATCATATTTTTCAAGAGGGTCCTTTAGATGCGCCAATTGTCAGACCTGCTGTAGATCATCCGCCACTTTTTTCGTTGCTACCTGGCTCTATTCATGCTCTGACAAGTGAGAACTGGGCTGTTATTCCTTCCCGAAAAATTATTCGCTTGCCTATGGTTTTTCTAGGAACACTCAATGTAATCTTGCTGTACTTTGTAGCAAAAAAAGTCCTCAAAGAATGGTGGCCGGTGGTAGTAACTGCCGTGTACGGGACGGCGCCACTTTTTGTCTTTGCCAGTAGGCTGGTAGTGGCAGAAAACCTGATTGTAACTTGGTCACTGCTGGTAGTTTTGGTGCTAGCTCAAGTATTAGAATCAAAAAAAAGTAGCACAGCACGCCGCTGGGAGGTGGCACTGATTGTACTCTCCGTGGCGGCTGCCATGAGTAAAATTTCTGGATTTGTGGTGCCACTTTCTTTGATTATTTTTGCCGTAGCTGTCAAAGACAAGCGATTAATCAAAGTAGGTTGCGGTGCTATAGTGGCAGCCATCGGTGTGTTGATTGGGTATATGAGTCTTTTTAATTTACCGCTGTTTTTAGCTATTCAGCAAGCCCAATCTGGACGAGAGCTGGGTTTGATCACACTGTACCAGCGATTTTTTGTTCATCCCGTGGTGGCGGAACTTGTTTATTTTGACGGCTGGTTAGTGTTGGGATTTATTTCTTTGGTGACAGCGCTGGCTGATTTTTCGCAGCAGCAAGCAGCTAAAGTTTCAAAAGTGTGGCACTTCATTGTGCTGGTCCTAGTTTTGAATCTTGGTTTTATGCTGGTGACGGCTGGTCAGTATAGTTACCACGGCTGGTATAGCTATGCTCTTTTTCCATTTTTTGCGCTCACAATTACTCAGCTTTTTAAAAAAGCTTGGGAAGGTGCTAGCTATCTTTTTGGACTGGTCTGGATCTTATGGTTGCCAACACTCGCACTTGCTCTTTCTTACGCTTCTGTTTTGCCTGGATTGAGTAACTTGACTCTCCGAGCCAGTTATGGTGTTGGTTTTTTGCCCGTGCTTTTTGGATATGCGCAACAAGAAAAGTATCGGCGGTTGGCGATGGTCATTTTGCTCTGTTGCATCTTCATTTTCAACTGTGTGGTTGTTGTTAAGATATCTGAGGTTGCCCTTCGCGCACAGCATGATGCTTTTTTCTTTTATTTGCAGCAGTAATTTTCAGCTTACTTTCAAACAAAGAGAAGTATAATCAAACTATGAAATTATTAGTTGTAGAAGACGAAGTTATTATCGCCAAAGCTCTTAAAAAAGGCTTGGAGCAAGAAAAATATATTGTTGATGTGGCACACACCGGTACAGAAGGTTTTGACTTGGCACTCTCAGAAAATTATGACGCGGTTATTTTAGATATACTGTTGCCGGAGATGGACGGCATTACGGTGTGTAAAAAGTTACGCAGTGAAAAAAAGATGATGCCTATCTTACTTCTCACTGCCCGAGATCAAATCGGCGATAAAGTAAAAGGTCTTGACATTGGAGCCGATGATTACCTCACCAAACCTTTTGCTTTTGAAGAGTTAGTTGCTCGTATCAAGGCTCTCTTACGCCGACCAGCGTTGCTGAGTGAAGAAGTTCTGATCAGTGGAGATCTCAGACTCAATACTCAAACATTTGCGGTTGATCGTGCTCGTCAAACTATTCCCTTAAGTCATAAAGAATTCTCTCTACTGGAGTTCATGCTGCGTCACCCAGGCCAAGTTATTACCAAGGATTTGCTGATTGCTCAAGTGTGGGATTATGATTCTGACATCTTACCCAACACTGTAGAGGTGACTATCCGCAACCTCCGGAAAAAAATCGATATTGCTTTTCCCAATCTCAAGCCGTTGATTACCACTATGCGTGGGTATGGTTATAAGTTGGGAGGCGAGTAGCACTATGTTTACAGAAGCCAGAATAAAAATTACTCTGTGGTATTTAGTGATCATCATGGTCATTATTACCTTGTTTAGTCTGGCTATTTTTCAAGTTTTAGCGAGGGAAGTGCATAGGTTTGCATTTTTACAACAACAACAGCTTCAGCTGCGAGAACAAAATCCCAATGTGAGTTTGTTGCCCGGCAGGCCGCTGCGCGTAATCGTTCGGGATCTCAACAATAATCTTGAAGATGATCTACTTTCACGAATTAAAGTGCTCCTAATTCTTGTTAATAGCTTGATCTTAGTAATTTCCGGCATTCTTTCTTTTATCTTAGCTGGCAAAACACTCGAGCCAATTGAAGAAATGATCGAAAATCAAAAACGGTTTGTCTCCGATGCTTCTCATGAGCTCAAGACACCACTCACAGCAGTTCGAACCAGTATAGAAGTAGCACTGCGTGACAAAAACCTCCAGCTTGCAGAAGCAAAAGAAGTTCTTGAAAGTAGTCTTGAAGAGTTGCAGGTCTTGCAGTCTATGGCGCAATCACTCTTGCATCTGTCGCATACAGCTACAGAAAACTACGCTCAATTACAGGCACTTTCATTGGAGAAAGTAGTTGCAACAGCAGTCAAGAAAATGTCACCTCTGGCTCGTAAGAAGAAAATTGAACTCCAGGTGTCTTTGGGTGAAAAATTACCCCTTATGGTGCCGGGCATTGAGCTAGAAATTAGAGAGGCAGTCGTTATTTTGCTTGATAATGCAATTAAGTTTAGTCCGGCAAACACCCAGGTTGGTATTTCGCTCTCCAGTAAGCGCAAGCGGGCATACATTCAAGTTTCTGATCAAGGCCCGGGAATTGCCCCAGAGCATAGTAAATACATTTTTGATCGTTTCTACAGAGTTGATTCTTCTCGGTGCAAAGATGCGGAGGGTGGCTATGGCCTGGGCTTAGCCATTGCTCAGAGAATTATTACCAACCATCAAGGCAGTTTAAGTGTTCAGAGTGAGCTTGGTCACGGCACCACTTTTACCATAGTTTTACCTATCTAGATTTCAGCTCTTTTTCATGTTGGAAGGTTAGAGTTATCCATGAAAGGAGGTGACATGAAAAAAGCACTTCTTGTCCCAATAGTAGCTCTCACCTTAGTGGGCAGCACCTTAATAGCAGTCATGCCAGCCCAGGCAACATCAGATTCTGGCAATTCCCGAACCACATTGATGGCGAGGATTTCTCAACGGTTTGGTCTTGACCAATCTGAGGTAGAGAAAGTTGCCGACGAGGTTCAAACAGAGCGTCATCAGCAGATGCAGCAGCAACTAGAAGAGCGCCTGAACACGGCGGTCAGCAAGGGCAACCTCACCCCAGCGCAAAAAGATGCCATTGTAAAGAAATATGCCGAACTTGCTGCACAGCGTGACAGCTTGCAGGCACAGTTTCAAACTTTAACGCCCCCAGAGCGTAAGGCAGCACGGGAGAAAGCACGCGCTGACTTAGAGGCTTGGGCGAAAGAAAATGGTATCGATATGAAGTTCTTTATGGTCATGAAGCACGGTTGGCGACATCAGCCCTAAGACTTTTTTTCTAACACACATACAAGAATCCGGACTTACCAACCGGATTTTTTGTTTTGACCGTTTATTTTTTGGAGGCTGATTTTTCTTGATCGTAGAAGCGATTAATGACCATGACCAAAGCGTACATAGAGGCTCCGACAATCAGCAAAGATAAAATAGTATTGATGAACAGACCGTAGTTGAGAGTAATGGCTCCTGCTGCTTGGGCGGCGTCCAAGGTGGGATATGGTCCAGAGGTTGTGCCTCCTTGGAGTAAGAGGTACATATCGGTAAAGTCAGTCTGACCCAAAATGACGGCTACAACAGGCATCAGAATGTCATCTACCAGTGACTTCGCCACACCAGTAAAGGCTGCACCAACGGTAAAACCGATAGCCAAATCAATAAAATTTCCACGCAAAATGAATTTTTTGAAGTCTTGTAACATAGGCATGAGCCAGATTATAAGCTATCCAAAGGAATTTTTTCTTGGAGCCACTTGGCAGACGTATCGAAGAAGGTGTCGAGTGGTTTTTCTTTGAGGAGCACTTCTTGCAGGATTTCTTCTACTTCACCGGCGGTGAGTTGCCCCAACATTATGGTGAGTCTGCCGGGGAACCTGGCAACTTCTACCAGCAAAAATGGTTGCTGAAATTTTTCATCAAACCAAAATCGGCCGAGTTCTTCCCAATAATAAAGTTGATCTTCCACACGAATGCCAAAGGTAGTAATTTTGTACGCAGCTTCGTGAGGGGGCACACTAGAGAGCACATAGCCGAGGAAAGCCACTGAGATTACCACCGCAATAGGGAGAAACTGGCCGGCAAAGAAAAGGATGAGGGAGACGAGAAAGACAATGATGGCAACGGTGGTATAAAATTGGCGGTTTCTGGTTTTGAAAGGACGGCTCGGTGCAGACCAACTCACTACAACTTCTTCTAGAGTTGGCTTGGGCGTGCCGGCAAATGACATTTCTTGTGACTGGGTGGATGGTCCGGCTGGTTGGGGTGGTTCTTGAGGTTCTACGAACTGAGGTCGAGGCTGAAAGCTGGGAGCAGTTGTGCCGGGATTGTAGTTGGAGTCCCCACTACTCTGACCAGCCATTGTTTCTTGGATAGCGTCATCTTGTGAAAGAGGCAGATCGGCCGTATTTTCAATGGTTTGGTAGGAAGTTTGGTGGTTTTGATCCGGTCCAAAGGCTTTTCTCATGTCAAGCATAACTTCAGTGTAGCGTATTTTGGCCTATTATGTCACTAGCAGCAGATACCATCTAGAGTGGAGGAATGGTAAAATAGGGGTGTGTCCTTGGAAAAGAGGACTATTGGAGGGGTCGCATAGTGGTTTAGTGCACTAGTCTTGAAAACTAGCGTCTGAAAGGACCGAGGGTTCGAATCCCTCCCCCTCCGCTCTTGCTCCAAGCCAAACTATCGTTTAGGTTGTTGCAGCAAGAGCGGTGTTTTTTGGAGAAAGCTCGAATGTATTTCAAGTTAAACCCTGATTCCGACTAATCGCACGCGCGGAGCGCGTGGTGGCTTGAAACTGCCTCGTACGCTCCGATTGCGTGGTGATGCGAACCAATGCGCCTCGGGCACGCTCGCGGACTCGCGTGGGCAAAACCCAAAAATGTTCCTTCTTTTCTGATTTAATTCGGCGGGGGGGATGTGGGTGGAGCCGACAAAAAAAGGAAAGGAAATTTTTGTTTTTGCTTCGCCGTTTCAAAATTGATGAAAACCATTTTATTTGCTATCATAGTATTTTCATCAATATATCACAATTAAATGATATCAAAGTATTGAAACTATGGCAACTATTGGCGAAAACATTAAAAAAATTCGGGCGAAACTTGGCTTGACCCAAGACGATTTAGTGAGGAAGTCGGGAGTGAAGCACACTACTCTCACCAAAGTGGAAAGTGGCTCTGTTCTTAAGCCAAGTGTTCAAACAATGGCAAAAATCGCTAAGGCGCTTAGTGTTTCCATTGAGGATTTATTGAAATAAAAAAGTATGAAAACAATTGGAATTATTGGTGGATTAGGGCCAGAGACAACTTCCGAGTTTTACCTCGATATTGTTTTTTCGTGTGCCAAAAAAGACAAAACTGCTCGTCCGGCAATTCTTATTTCAAGTGTTCCATTACCTTACCAAATTGAGGAAGATTTAATTTTGAGAAGTGAGGGTATGGAGCGATACATTCCATTTCTCACCGCAGAAGCACAACGACTAGAAAAATCAGGTGCAGATTTTATTGTTATGCCATGCAATTCTCTCCATGTGTTTATTGAGAACATAAGAAGTGCGGTCAAAATTCCAGTATTAAGTATTGTTGAGGAAACTGTTAAATTTCTCAAGCAAGAAAAAATGGGCAAAGTTGGTATTGTTTCTACTTCTGCGACAATAAAAAATAAACTTTACGAAAATGCTTTTGTTGAAAACGGAATTGAGTATGTCGCTCCAAACGAACTTCAACAGGCAAGAATGGGAAAGTTTATTTTAAATCTTCTCGTTGGACAACAGAAACATAGAGATCGTGAGGAACTCATTAGCATTATCAATGACTTTGAAGATAAAGGTTTAGCTTGTGTAATTTTGGCGTGTACGGACTTACAACTCCTTATCCCGAGTCATAAAAACCTCAAAATATTCGATACGATGAAAATTTTTGCTGATGCTTCGGTTGAAGAAATTTTAAAATAACTTTATGAAATATTACCTATCATCTTACGAAATCGGGAACGAGACAGAAAAATTGAAAAATCTCGTTCCGAAAGGCAAAATTGGCTACATCCCGAACGCAAGGGATTTTACTGGCGCTGACCCAGAACGCCGCGCAAAACGAAACGAAAAAGATATGGGTTCGCTTCGCGAACTTGGGCTTGAAGTTGAAATGGTGAACTTGCAGAACTATTTCGGAAAGACGGACGAGCTAAAAAAGAAGCTCGATGAAATCGGCGCAATTTTCATTAGCGGCGGCAATGTTTTTGTTCTGCGGCAAGCAATGAAGTTGAGCGGACTAGACGATATTTTGAAAGAACTTCGCGAACAAAAAGATTTTCTCTATGCTGGTTATAGTGCCGCCGGATGTGTTCTCGCGCCAAACCTCAAAGCGTATGAAATCGTAGATAAAGTTGACATGCCTTATCCCGAAGAGACAGAAGTTATTTGGGACGGGTTGAATTTCGTCGACTTCGCCTTTATGCCGCACTGGGATTCTGACCATCCCGAATCCGCAAATATTGAAAAAGAAATTGCATATTGCAAGGATAATAATATTCCATATAAGGCAATAAGGGACGGCGAAGTCATCATTATTGAGTAAGGCGTTTCAAGGGAGCAATCCCCGCCGCTTTATAATGTTTCTTCAAAACGGCGGGGATTTGTGCGCACACTGGGCGGGCGGGGTAAGCACATATAGATTTGATTGCGCCTTAGCGCAAACCGAATTGTATGCGCCTCAGGTCGCCGCGAAGATCTAGAAAAGAGCAAACAAAAATGTCATAATGGGTTTTGCACACGCGAGTCCGCGAGCGTGCCCGAGGCGCAATCGGAGCGTATGATTCAGTTTGGAGCCACCACGCACGCGGAGCGTGCGATTAGTAGCTCTCATCAGGATTCTGCTCGAAAAACATTCGAACTTTGTCCAGAACATACCGCTCTTGCTCCAAGCCAAACTACCGTTTAGGTTGTTGCAAAAATGAATCGGGATAAGAAGCAAGGTGCTGCCTCAAGCGAAAACTATATCAAATATATTCTTGAGCATGGGCCAGTGAATCGCTCCCTCTCTGCGAATTTTCACTTTTTGTGAAATCGTAAAAAATAGCAGACGCACTTGGCGTTTCGCTTGATGATTTAATGAAATAAATTATATGAAAAAACAATTACTAACAATTTTAGTATTTTCAATCCTCGCCATTGGGGTATTTGTCTTACCTTCACCCGCTTCCGCTCACCAGCCACGCTTGGTCGAGACAAGTGAAATCACTGTCGTGGATCCGGCGGTTTCTAAGGCCTACTACGGCACGCTTACCGGCTCGCCTCACACATATACAGTTCACACTACCGAACCTTTCAATCTCTATGTCGGTCTGCTCATGCCGTATGCAGAAGATTCTAAGAAAGATGTACAGGCAGATATACGCAAAGGCACCGAGCTCATCCAAATCCTAGGAGGTAAAGATGCAGATTGGAAAAGTATGTTTGAGTTCTTCGGTCAGAGCACCTACTGGGACGGCGGAGAGTATAAGGCGCAAGCAGAAGCCGGTACCTACACAATCACCGTTTCAAGCACCGAGAACGACAGCAAGTATTCGCTCGCTATCGGCGAGATTGAGGCCTTTGACGGTAGCGAGACTATGAATGCACTCAAGCTCATCCCCGATCTGAAGAGCAATTTCTTCAATGAGTCGCCAATAAGCTTTATCAAATCACCATTTGGCTGGGGATATATTCTCGTTGTGTATAGTGTGGCTTTTGTCATCGGATTTTTGTATCGATTTATTTTGAAAAAGTTTGCCAGTGGCACAGCCCGAGGAGTGCAGAAAAATATCGGCAAGTACGACCGCGCCATCCGCCTCGCTATTTGGCTCGCCTTACTCCTCCTCGCCATCACCACCTCGTGGAACCCGTGGCTACTATTCTTTTCCGGCTTCGCACTCTTTGAAGCAATTTTTAGCTGGTGTGGATTTTATGCTGCTATCGGCCGCAACACATGTCCGGTTACTTGATGTAATATAAAAATATGAAAGGAAGTATTTATATAGTAACAACAGCCGTTTCTGGATTAGTAAAAATAGGGCAAACTGGCACGAAATTCGGAAACAAAAAAAAGGTTTAAAAACCAGCCCGCATTCCTCCCCACACCCCTCCTGGGTCGGGACGGAAACCGAGTCAGGTTAATCTCTTCCAAAGGTGGGCGGGCATTCCCCAGAAAAAAAAGTTTGCCCTGCCGACCTGTCCGCCGTAGCTTTAGCAAAAATGGAGTCCAAATTAATTTTCAGGGGTTTTGCTCAAAAAATGTTCGAACATCAATCAAAATAATCCGCTCTTGCTCCAAACCTAAACGATAGTTTAGTTTGATCCAAAAATGTTTATACCCAGACGAGAGAGTTATTGAAATATGCTCTCCACAAGTTATTTACTCTTTAAACAGTCCTTCTTTTAACTGAGCCAGTGAGAACTCAACTTCAAAGGTAGTTCTATCCCCGACATTGACGTAAAGTGCCAAAGTATCCTTTTTATTTTGTTTGATAAGTCCACCACATGAGTACACAACTCGTCGTAAATTCGGATGAAGCTCGCTCACTAAGGGTTTGCCATCCGCTTTGATGAAGTCATCTGGAGTCAGAATTGGATCAGGCGCAACTTCTACAGAGTAGGCATTTTTTTGGCGAGTAAGTTTTGCGCGTCCTAGTCTGTAAACATACTTTTCTACTCCTTCAATCTTCTCAATCGAGATACCATGAATAATAAACAGCGCTTCATCTTCATTAATCCAGATGGGTGACATTGTGGTGCCAATTCGCCACTTCGCCCACCATAGATCGGTGGGAAAAATAATATCACATATTTTTTCTGGAACTTGATGATGGAGAGAAAAAACTAGAATCTTATGGTGATACTCTTCTGAGTCAGGTCTAAAAAGGAAAGTTGATTGATCAATCGGTGTAATGTTTTTTCCAGAACCAAAAGAGCTTATCACGAGAAATGGTGGTAGGTCTTGTTTCCAAGAATTATGTGAATTTATTTTAATAACAGCTGGAAATGGTATTGGTATGCCATTTTTATCTCGAATAACCGCAGTTAATCCAATAACTAGTTGTTCATTGTGTAGTTGCAATGCTCTTGGATCTTCTAAATTTATTCCTCCGTATGCTGGTTGCCAGATCACTCGCTCATGTACAATTTGACCTTCGGCGTTTAGCTCAAATAACTTTAAAATTCCCGTATCGGGTTGTCCGACTTCCCCAGCTTTCTCAACTTCACGACCAATGAAAAAAACCGAGTCACTGTTTGGTGTTTGCCAGGCAGTTAGATTAAAACGAGCCAGTTGTTGATTTGGAAAAATATTACGAAGTTGTTGAATGATCATATGTTATATTTGTGATAGCTAGTCTAGATAATAAATAGGAAACGAGTGACTCGGCGCCTTGGTTGAGGTTTACTCGGTCAGGATGTAATCCATCATAGCACCCACCTGTTTGATAATCGTACAGAGATAGGTGGAGGCTGTTATTTCCCAAAAACCAACTAAAACACTGACGAGCTAAATTTTTATAACTCTGCTGACCGGTTATTTCGTATGCGTTCATCAACGCAAGAATCATAGATGCAGGATCTTCGGGTTGCTGATCAAAGTAGCCACGTTCCTGATTTTGCTGATACCACAAGCTTTGGCCAATAGGGGCGTAGCTATTCGTTTGAGTTAGGAATGTTTCTTGAATTAAAAATTGAAGAGTTCTCGTTCCTATGTCCAAATATTCTTTCTTCTTAAGGAATACTCCAGCAGCCATCAAGCTTTCTGACAACACAGCGTTGTTATACTTTAATTCATTTTCAAACCAATACCAGGATGGTTGTTCGTGTTGCATTAATGCAGTAACTAATGCAGCGCTGTTTTCTTCAATTAGCATCTTGAGTTGCGGCTGAAACTCTACTAGCATGCCATATGCTGAAATAGCTGATTTAATAATCAGTGCTTTTGATCTTAGATGTGGAAAAGTGTTAAGCTGAGATATAGAGCGAACAAATATGTTTCGAGCTTTATCTTTCATCGATTGAGATAGTTGCTCAGTTCTCATCACTTCAACTAATGCAAGGATTGCGCGAGACTGCGCGTCAGAAAGATCTTCAATTGAATTTTGAGGTGTGGGTTTTTTTGATAAGTATTCAATATAATTGACAAAACTACCATCTTCTTGTTGGCAACACTCAATAAATGAGAGGTACGTGGCAAGTAGTTTTTTAACATTTGTGGCTGAGTGTTTCTGTTTTAGCAGCTGACAGCAGACGATCAGCGCCCGAGCATTATCATCAAGAGTGTATCCAAAATCAGTATTCGGCTTATTCAGTTGCGCAAACTGGAAGAGTCCAAAATTATCAGTCATCTTTTTAAGATGATTCAATTTGAGTGGTGGTAGCACCAATTGAGATAGGATGTCAGAGTATTCTTCAGCTACTTTGCTCCACAGCATCGACCGTGTCGATTCATAGGCATTCAAGTGCATAGCCATGAGTTGATCTGGATCCTTCAGCAGCTCTTGGATAGCTTGACTCAGAGCAGTGGCATTTTTAATGGGTACTAACCGGCCATTTTTTGGTGTGATAATTTCTTTTGCTTGAGTAAACGATGTGCTAATCACGGCTCGGCCTGTTCCTAGTGCATAGGAGAGTGTACCACTCACGGCTTGGTTCGGATTGATTGAAGTTGAAATGTATATGTCTGTAGCTTGTAAAAATTGAATTAAATGTTCTAAATCAAGATATTGATCATAGAACTTAACATGATCCTTCAAGCCAAGTTTTGTGACTAAGTCTGCCAACTCTGATCTGTATTTCTCGCCCTCTTGTCGACGTACGGCCGGATGTGTTCCACCCAAGATTAGATATTTAACGAAAGGAAATTTTTTGATAACCTCTGGTAGAGCAGTCAGTACATACTCAATACCTTTTCCTCTGCTGAGCAATCCAAAAGTTGAAAGCACGGTATAGCTACTTAGTTTTAGTTTTCTTTTAGCTTTGTGAGTAGATGAAAAATTAGTCGCATGAATTCCGTGAGGGATGACGTAGGTTTTGCCTATTGAGAATGGATACACTGTGGCCAAAATTTTTCGAGAGTTTTCAGTTAAGACTACAATAATGTTGGCTCGTTGGATCAGCTTGCCGGTGACAAGCTTCATTTTGGGGCTTGGGTCGGGCAAAACAGTGTGCAAGGTTACCAGCAGTGGTTGTGTGCAGTTTTCTGCAAAAGCCAAGATATTCTCTCCTTCTTCTCCACCATAGATGCCATACTCATGATGCAAGATCACCCCAGAAACGCGAGAATTCTCATTCAGTGATATTGCTAAATTCTCATAATCCTTCTGGTTGTTTTGATCAATTTCCCACGCCACTTCTGGAGGATACAGATAATGATCTAATGGGGATAGATTTACGGCAGCAACTTTACATACCATGTTTGGTGCTAGAAAAACTTTACTTGATTTCAATAAATCTTGATTAAACGTGGCAATTCCGCACTCTCTTGGTGGGTAAGTGCCAATATGGACAACTATGGGTTTGCTTTTACTCATGAACTTTTTTTTGGGAGGGGGCGAACGCTAGCTTAGTATACCGCACTTGAAGAGTGGCAACAACTATAATGTCCTAGTCACGGACACACGAGACTTTTAAGCGTCTCCTTTCTGTAAGTGTACTCAATTCTTTTTTCTGTCGAAACGCACTGTCATTTGTAGTTTTAATTTGGCCTTATCGTTAGAATAAAAACTAAAAGCGGTAAGTATGGTAATCATAAACCAACGATAGCGCTCGCCAGATTTTCATATCTATCATGACCTATTCACAATTTCTTTAATTCTGGCTTGAAGGAGTTCCAAAGCAACTTGATTTTCACCACCTTCAGGAATAATGATGTCTGCATAGCGCTTATTTGGCTCGACAAACTCGAGGTGCATCGGTCTCGTAGCTGTCAGATACTGAGTAATTCCAGACTCTAGCGTTCTACCTCGTTCTAGAATGTCCCTGTTAATCTTTCGAATTAAGCGGATATCTGCGTCCGTATCTACAAAAATTTTCAAGTTGAACATGTGCCGAAGCTCTTTCGACTCAAAAATCAGAATCCCTTCTACGATAATAACCGGAGCTGAGTGCACTGTTTTTGTTGTACTTGCCCGAGTATTTTCTACGAAGTCATAAATGGGTTTTTTAATACTTTCTCCATCGGCCAATTGCTGCAAATGAGAGACAAGTAAACTCGTTTCTAAAGAAGAAGGATGGTCGTAGTTCACTTTGATCCGCTCAGCCATAGTTAAATGTTTTTGATCGTTGTAGTAGTCGTCATGAGAGATGCAGATAACTGATTGGTCTTTTAGGATCCGTAGCAAGTTTTTAACAACGGTTGTTTTCCCTGAACCAGTTCCCCCAGCTACTCCAATAATAAAAGGTTTTTGAAGATTTCTTTTTGACATTGATTCTGATTGTAGCACTAATTACAAACTCATCATTTGAGCGGTAAGAGAAAGTTTTCTGTAACTTCATTAGCCCCAAACTAAAATACGGTGCTTGTGACATGTTGGTGGATATTGTATGCAAAAAAACGATTTGTCAAAAAGATTCAGGGTGATATACTTCTGCCTCGTGTCTTTCTTACTCCCACGCCACAACGGTATATACCACTTTTCCTCGAGGAGTTTCAAGCTCAACAATACTGCCCGCTGCTTTTCCAGCAATCGCCTTGGCTATAGGACTCTCAAGTGAGAGTTTGAGATGTGCTGGATCGGATTCGTATTGGGAAACAAGTTGGTAACGCGTCATTTTTCCTTGCGCTGTCTTGAGCGTGACATAGCTCCCAAAGCCGCTACTACTTCCACTGACTGGCGTCACAACTTCACCGCGTTCGAGTAAATCAACCAAGGTGCGAAGCTCACGATTGATGCGACTAATCTCAAATTTTGCATATTTGTAGGCACCATTTTCAGATAAATCACCCATCTCACGAGCATCTTTGAGCCGAATTTTTACTGCTATCAACTCAGTGCGTAAGACATCGACTTGCTGCTGCATCTCTTGATATTTTTGACGAGTGAAAGGAATTTTTGAAGAAATTGCCATAACAATAACGATGTTTCTTGAAGCAGAGTTGAAAAATCCGAGTCGATTATCTTTTTAGCAAGCGGCCGATGAAGATAAGCGTACATGCGCCAATCACAGAGACGATGAGGCTGTATAAATTTAAGCCACTCGTGCCTGGTTGACCAATAAAATTCATGATAACGCCACCAACCACACCGCCCACAATACCAAGAACAATATCCATCAATGTGCCCTGACTATTGTCTGTTTTCATGATCATGGAAGCAATCCAGCCTGCTAAACCACCAAGGATAAGAGAAATAATGATACCCATATAACCACTTTCTTTTAATATAAAAGACTAGTATAGCATTGTTATCAAGTTCTTCCGAAGCTAGTAATTGGGTTTATACTTTAGCTATATGCCAACACTCAAGCAGTATCAGCAACGGTATGCACAATCACTGGCAGATCCAGTCCGGTTTTGGGCGGATTTGGCCACAGAACAGCTCGAGTGGTTTAAGGAGTGGGAAACTCCCTATTTTTGGGACAAAAAAAAGCACGCATACGGTTGGTTTGAAGGCGGAACATTAAATATCACCCATAACTGCTTGGACAGACATGTTCGAGATGGCAGAGGAGAGCAGCTGGCCTATATTTGGCTGGGGGAGGATGGGACGGAGCGACCAATTTCTTATCGTGGATTACTCAATCAGGTGTGTCAGACAGCCAATGCTTTGAAAAATCGAGGTGTTTCTAGGGGGGACACAGTAACGATCTACATGCCGCTGTGTCTCGAACAAATTATTGCCATGCTCGCTTGCGCTCGCATTGGCGCTGTTCACTCCGTGGTGTATGCGGGCTTTAGTGCCGGCGCCTTGGCAAGCCGAATTGCAGCGGCCAATAGCTCCATTATTTTTACTTCTCTGCAAACACAGCGACGGGGCAAAACCATTGAGTTGCTTACTACCGTGCGGAGTGCTGTGGCAGAACTCGCTGACTCGCAGGTAGGCTTGATTGTGGTGGCGGAGCCTTTCTCAAACTCAAATGATTTTGGTACAGCCACCACCTCAACCACAGCCACTCCCTCCACCACAGCCACCACAACCACCACAACCACCACAACCACCACCTCCACCACAGCCACTCCCTCAACCACAGCCACTCCCTCCACCACCTCCACCACTTCTCCCCAACTATCCAACCAAGAAATTACATTTGCTCATCTAATTGCCGATGAGCCAACGGATTGTGCGCCAGAAGCTATGAGTAGTGAAGACCCGCTGTTTATTCTCTATACTTCTGGTACCACGGGCGCACCCAAAGGTGTGGTTCACACCACTGCGGGCTATAGCTTGTACGCGCATGTCACCATGCAAGAAACATTTCAAGTTAAGTCGGGCGATACGTATTGGTGCAGCGCTGATTGTGGCTGGATTACTGGCCACAGCTATATTGTGTATGGACCACTTTCGCTGGGCGTGACGTCTCTTTTGATGGAGGGAGTTTTGGATTATCCCCAGCCAGAGAGGTGTTGGAAAATTATCGAAAAATACCGACCTCAGGTATTTTATACGGCTCCCACGGCGCTACGAATGCTGATGAGGTACAGCGATGATCTGCCCAACAATCATGATCTATCAAGCTTAAAAGTCATTGGATCAGTGGGTGAACCGCTCAACCCCGAAGTTTTTGAGTGGTACCAGCGTGTTGTTGGAAGAAATACTGCGGCAGTTGTTGACACCTGGTGGCAAACAGAAACCGGCGGTCATATGCTGGTAACCCTGCCGGGAATTCCTACCAAGGCAGGCAAAGCTGGACTACCAATGTACGGCATTGCTGCCAAAATAGTTGATTCTCACGGCAAACCACTGAAGGCTGGTGAAAAAGGCTACTTAGTGATCGAGCAGCCATGGCCTGGAGCTCTCCGAGAGTGTTGGCAAAATCATGCTCGTTTTGAGGAATATTGGACTGAAAATCCGGCGGGTTTTTTCTCGGGCGACTTTGCTATTCAAGATGAAGACGGTTACATCCAAGTGCTTGGCCGTTCTGATGATGTGATCAATGTGGCGGGCCACAGAATAGGTTCGGCAGAGATAGAAAATATCTTGCTAGAACATGACAGTGTAGTTGAAAGTGCGGTGGTAAGCATTCCGGAAGAAATTAGGGGCGAGGCAATTATAGCTTTTGTTGTTTTCAAAACAGACGTTATTACTGAAGCATTACTTTCTAGTGAGCTCATACAGTTCGTGCGAATCCGCTACGGCAGACATGTGGTTATTAGTCAAATTATTTTTGTAGAATCACTCCCAAAAACAAGAAGTGGCAAAATTATGCGGCGAGTCTTGCGGGCGCAACTTCTCAACCAAGAGGTGGGGGATACCTCTACTCTGGAAGAGTAACAGAATGATATGATGCAACATATGGGAGTTTTTTCAAAAGGAGTACGAGGTTTTTGGGGGCAGTGGTGGGTGCTTGTTGCTGGAGCGATAGCGGTGGCTCTATGCATGCATCTGCCGGCTTTTGGCAAGTTGCCCGCTGTACTCAACAGAGATGAGGCGGCATTGGGCTACAACGCCTATAGTTTGTTCAAAACAGGAAAAGACGAATGGGGTAAAACTTGGCCAGTGAGCTTTACTTCTTTTGGTGATCAGAAATTACCTGGATATATCTACACTCTCATTCCCTTTGTCGCGGTTTTTGATCTTTCCCCGGTGGTAGTCAGGCTCCCTTCTTTTTTGGCGGGGTTGGTAGTAATTGGTGGAGTTGGTTTTCTGGCTCTGGCAGCAGCTGAGTCGTTTGGCTGGAGTAAAAAACTACAGTTATGTACCAGTGGGTTGGTGATGATTTTGATCGCTGTCAGTCCCTGGTCGATGCATTTTTCACGAGTTGCCTACGAGGCGCACTTAGCAATGGCTTTCTATGTATTGGGCTTATGCTGCTATGTTCAAGCAGTGAAAAAAGGGTTGAAGCATCAGCGTTGGTGGCTGGTGGCAACTGCCGCGGTGTGGTCTTTGGCGTTACTGACGTATCATAGTTATCAAGTTTTTTTGCCGTTGCTAGCGTTGGGGCTTGTTGTTACACACTGGCGAGCAGTGCAGAAATTTGATCGTGTCGGTGTGCTGATAGCCGGCTGCATTGGCACTCTGACATTGCTACTGCTAATATTGGGTGGAGTTGTGGCTGCGAATGCTGTCAAAAATCAAGGCATCACGCCGTTTAGTAAAATCAGTTTGTTGGAGCAAGCTACTGCCTTTAGGGCAGCGAGTGGCATGCCAGCACCTGTGCAAAAATTGCTCTTTAATTCCTACACGGAAGCTGCCGTTCGATTCAGTCAAAACTATGCAACCAGCTTTTCCGGTACCTTCTTTTTTGTCCATGGCAGTAATCATGGCGATCACAACCCAGGGAATAGTAATAATACTCATTTGTTTGTAGCCCCCATGCTAGTGGTTGGTGCGGTAACTCTGTGGCAGCAGCGAAAATCAAAAGTGACTCAAATTATTGGGCTGTGGTTTTTCCTTGCTTTAGTACCGGCCTCACTGACTATTTCACCCCTACATGAAGTGCGGATGGCAGCTGTTTTTCCAGTTCTAGAGTTGGTAGCAGGAATAGGAATAGTGGCTCTTTTTCA
>Ga0105044_10003739_pt1 | contig 20854 bp, 18 predicted proteins | sample MAT01_FD_78092 | JGI IMG/M metagenome (GOLD analysis project Ga0105044, IMG submission 78092) | Freshwater microbial communities from Lake Fryxell liftoff mats and glacier meltwater in Antarctica - MAT-01 | ecosystem: Environmental > Aquatic > Freshwater > Ice > Liftoff microbial mat | place...
GGCTTTGCCTCGTCGCGCGAGGTGTGGCGGGCCGAGGCCGAGCGGCTGAAGGCGACGCACCGGGTGCATCTGGTCCAGCTGGCGGGGTTCGCGGGCGAGCCGTGGACCCACGGCGCCGGGCCGTTCGTGCAGCCGGCGGCCGATGAACTGGTCCGCTATGTCCGGGAGGCGGGGCTGGAGCGGCCTGCGGTGATCGGCCATTCGATGGGCGGCCTGATGGCCGTACTGCTTGTGCAGCAGCATCCGGACCTTCCGGGTCGGGTGATGAGCGTCGACAGCCTGCCGTTCTTCAGCGCGATGTACGGGCCGCAGGTCACAGCGGAGGCGGCGCGGCCGTTCGCCGATCAGGCGGCGGCGGGATTCCTGACGGCCGACGCTGTGGCCTTCCGGGCGCAACAGAGCCAGACGGCGATTGGTCTGGCGCGGGATCCGGCGACGCGATCGGCCATGGTTGAATGGTCGATGACCTCGGACCGGCAGGCCATGGCGGCGGCGATCCGTGAAGTGATGACCACGGATCTGAGGCCCGGCCTGGCGGCGATGATGACGCCGGTTTGGGCGATCTACGCCTCGGACGCCGACGGCGGGGCACCGGCGGCCCTAGCCGACGGCGTTTGGGGCCGGGACTATGCGACACTGCCGGGCGTTCGGCTGATCCGCGTCGACGGCAGCCGCCACTTCATCATGGCCGACCAGCCGGAACGGTTCGCAGCGTTGGTGGATCAGTTCCTGGCGGACTGAGCCCGGCCGGCCAGAGCCGCGTTGCCCGGAAGCCGGCACGCGGAGACGACGCGCTGGCGGGGTCCGGCCTGACCGGCGTCAGCCGCAAGGTCGAGGCAGTCGGTGACCTGGATCGGATCTGAATTGGCGATGATGACGCCGCCGCCCTCGACGCAATCGATCTCCATCAGCGCGCCGCCGTCGCGGGCGCGACCAATCACAGCGGCTTCGGCCACGCTACAGACAAGCCCGGCCCGGGCCACGAGGGCCGCGGCGTCCGGCGCGGCGGGTGCTCTGGCCAGCGGATTGCGCCCCCAGTTCATCTCTTCCCGGGAGCCGGCCATGCGGCTGGGAGTCTCGGCCGTCACGCCGAACTGGCCCGGACTGTAGATGCGCACGCCCTCGGGCTCCTGCGCGTTCTGAGGTGCCAGAGCCAGGGCGGGGCCGGCCAGACCGGCCAGCAGGACAAAGACCACGGCGCGCATCAGATCGTCTCCGCCAGCGGTGCCGAAGCGGTGATGCGGGTGACATCGCCCGTCTTGAGCAACCGGCCACCGAACTCGCCGCTGTAGGCGACCGCCAGCCGGGAGCGGAAGACTGTCGCGGGGAGAGCGATCTCATAGGCCCCTTCGACATAGGGCCCGACCTGATAGGGGCCGACCAGGAAGGTCAGGCCCGCCGCCTTGCCGGGCGAGTCGCCAGCCGTCAGCACGAAGGGCGTATCGAGGGTGCGGGGGCAGGAAAAGTCCTTGCCTCCAATGGTGACGCTGGCGCTGTCGGGGACGCGGGCGCGCTTGGCGGTGTTGATGGCCGAGCACAGGGCCTGGTCCAGCACGGTCAGGTCCGCGCCCTTGCCGAACAGGTCAGTCAGGCCGATCCGGCGTTTCAGCGCCTTGTCCCACAAAAGCCCCTCGGACAGCGTGTTGGGATGGGCCCCGCCCGAATAGTCGAAATCGACCCGCTTGAGGCTGAACAGCTTGGCCGTTTCGGCGGCGGCGGTGATGGTGATGGTCTTTTCGTATTTGGGCCGGTCGGTGTCGGCACCCGCCTCGGTCAGCTCGCCCTGGGCGCCCTCGATGAACTGGCGCAGGCGACGCACCTCCTCGGCATAGAGGCGGGCGTGAAGATCGGTCTGGGGCCGGATGGCGGCGGGCAGGGTCAGGCTGACGTCCGCCCAGGGCGTCTTCGACTCGAAGGCCATGGGGGCGGCGGCGTCGGCAGGCGTGACGACGGCGGCGGTTCCGGGCGCGGCGGGGGCCGGGGCGGCCGGCTCGCGGTCGCGGTTGCAGGCGGACAGGGCCGTGGCGGCGACGGCGGCCAGGAGCAGCAGCCGGAGCGGAGGTCGAACGGTCGGGGTCATGCATGTCTCCTTCACAGCGGCCACCCTACAGCGCCCAGGACGATGGCGGAAAGAAGGATCAGCCCGGCGTCGCGGTTGGACTTGAACAGGCGCAGGGCGAGGGCGGGATCGTCGGTGCGGACGCGACGGGCCTGGAAGCCGAGGTGCAGGGCATAGGCGGCCAAGCCCAGCCAGTAGAGGGGACCCAGACCGGCCAGCCATCCGGCCGCCGCGGCGCAGGCGATGGCGAGGGCGTAGAAGACGGCGACGCCGCGCGGCACCCTGGTCCCGAGCCGGCGGGCCGAGGACTTTACCCCGACCATGGCGTCATCCTCGAGGTCCTGCAGAGCGTAGATGGTGTCATAGCCAAGGGTCCAGAACACGCCGCCGAGGTACAGGAACAGGGCGGCGAGGGTGAGGTGGCCGGGCATACCGGCCTGGGCCTCTAACCCGACGCCGCCGGTCCGCCAGTAGGCGGGCATGCCGGCCCATGGGAAGGTGCTCGTGAAGGCGGCGAAGCCCATCAGGGCTCCCCAGTTGAAGGTCAGGCCGAGCCAGGCTTGGGGCCACCAGGTGATGCGCTTCATGAATGGATAGGCGGCCACCAGCACCAGCGAACCGAGCCCGAGAATCACGGTGGTCCAGTTCATCGCCAGCAGAATCTGCAGGCTGATGAAACAGCAGACGGTGATGAAGACTCCGGCCTGGCTCACGGCGATCTGGCCGGAGGCGATCGGTCGGGAGGCTGTGCGGGCGACCTGCCGGTCGATGTCCCTGTCGACAATGTCGTTGAAGGCGCAGCCGGCCGCCCGCATCAGGCAGGCACCGAGGGCGAACAAAACGAAAAGCCCGGCGGCGTGCCTCAACATCAAGCCTTCGTCCGCCGGCACCGCTGCGGCCGATGCCGCTGCCAGGGCAATACCCTGCCAGCCGGGAAGCAGCAGCAGCCAGATGCCGATGGGGCGGTCGAAGCGGCCGAGCTTGAGCCACGGCTTGAGGGGTTCCGGCGCGTGACGGTCCACCCAGTTCGAGCCTGCGTCGGGAAGCGGGGCGGAGGTCATAAGTCGGAGATAGCCTGTCAAAGGTTGGGGGTGAAGCGTCTCCCTCCCACGGCGGCGGCCCCGATCGGATGAGGGTGCTGGCCGCCACGACGAGACATGCCCGCCCCAACCTTGAAATTCCGCCCTGCATTAGCTAACCTTGGTCAGGCACAAGGACGTCCGCCATGACAACCGTCAACATGCTCGACGCCAAGACCCGCCTGTCGCAACTGGTCGAGGCAGTCGAGAGCGGGGTCGAATCCGAAATCCTCATCGCCCGCAACGGCAAGCCCGCCGCCCGGCTGGTGCCGATCGCACCCCGGCGCAAGGTCGTCTTCGGCGTCGCCAAGGGATGGTTCACGGAGCCGGCCGACATCCACGCCGACGACGATGTGATCGCCACCATGTTCAACGGATCCGGCCCCTCGCAGTGAAGGTGCTGCTGGACACCCATGTCGCCGTGTGGGTGATTCTTGACAGCCCGCGCCTGACCGCGCGAGCCCGCGACCTGATCGCCGCCCCCGGGACCGACGTCTACGTCAGCGCCGTCTCCTTATGGGAGATCGCGATCAAGCACGCCCTGAACCGGGCCGATGCCAACGCCATGCCCATCTCGGCGACGCAGGCCCGGGCCTGGTTCGAGGCCTCGAACTTTCTAAGCCTCCCCGTCACCGACGCCCACGCGGTCGCGGTCGAGACCCTGCCGGATCATCACGGCGACCCCTTCGACCGGCTTCTGATCGCTCAGGCGAAGACCGAGCCGATGCGGCTGCTGTCCCATGACGCCGCGATGGCGGCCTATGGGGAGCTGGTGGTGACGGTGTGAGCGAAAACCGGCCGGCCCGCTTTTCGTTGGGGAAAGACGGAAGACCGGCACCCCGCTGGATGTGAGCTCTCAACAGGTTTTCCATCCGGTTCCGGCCGAGGAAGCTGGAATTGCAGACTTCAGGCCTTACCCCGGAAGAGGACAGAATGAACGTGCATGAGTATGCCCGGCTGACGGCGCATGGTCTGTCCGCGCGTGTGCTGCGTCGCATCAGACCTGGTAGAAGCCGCGGTACCAGTCGACGAACTGTTTGACCCCGACATCGATCGGCGTCCGGGGCTCATAGCCGAGCGCGGCGCGCGTCTCCGCGACATCCGCTTCGGTGCGGGTCATTTCACCGTCCTGGGTGGGCAGGATGTTGAGGACGGCTGTTCGCCCGAGCGCCAGTTCCAGCACCTCGATATAACGCGACAGGCGTTCGCGACGACCAGCTCCGAGATTGAGGATCCGCCACGGCGCGACGCCGCTGGTCGCGGGCGAGGGGCTGTCGGCGCGCCAGTCCGGGTCGCGGGCGGGCACATCGTCCAGGGCGGCGACGACGCCATCGACGATGTCGTCGACATAGGTGAAGTCCCGCTCCATCGTCCCGTCGCCATAGACGTCGATGGGCCGGCCCGCGAGGATGGCCTCGGTGAATTTGAACAGGGCCATGTCCGGGCGACCCCACGGCCCATAGACGGTGAAGAACCTCAGGCCAGTGCAGGGAATACCGAAGATATAGGCATAGGCGTGGGCCATGGACTCATTGGCCAGCTTGGTGGCCGAATAGACGTTCAGCGGATGGGCCACGCCTTGCTGCACCGAAAACGGCAGGGCGGTATTGGCCCCGAACACCGAACTGGTCGAGGCGAACACCAGATGTTCGGCCCCGGTCGCCCGGGCCCCTTCCAGCACGGTCAGGAAGCCGACGACGTTGGAGTCGATATAGGTCTCGGGGTTCTCGACGCTGTAGCGGATGCCGGCCTGGGCCCCGAGGTGGACGATCCGGCGCGGCGCGTGCCGAGCGAACATTGCCGCCATGCCGTCGCGATCGGCCAGGTCCAGGCTGTGATGGACATAGCCGGGCTGGGTCAGCAGCTGGTCCAGCCGGGCCTGTTTCAGCGCCGGGTCATAGTAGTTGTTGAGGTTGTCGAGACCGATCACGGTCTCGCCCCGAGCCAGCAGCCGTTGGGCGGTGTGAAAGCCGATAAAGCCGGCCGAGCCGGTAACGAGAACGGGGCCGCGAGCGGTCATGGCGTTGGGATAGCGCCGGGACCGCTGGTCCGCCACCTCATATCGGTTGTCGCCGCGCAATCAGACCCGAGAGGGAGGGCAGGCCTGCCGGACCATCACGCTCCAGATTGACCGACTCGATCAGGCCAAAAATCCCATCTGGAACCCAGTCCGAGGCTTCGTGGCCGAGGTTGAAGATGCAGGTCAGGACCTCGTCGCCGAGGATCCGGTCGAAGGCGAGGATTGGTGCCGGTGTCGTCCACATCTGCAGGGTGCCGAGCCGAAGTGAGGGGGCCGCCCTGCGAAGGGCGACCAGGCGGCGTGTCAGGTGGAGCATCGATCCCGCGTCAGCCTCTTGCCGGTCCACGGCGAGGAGCGAGTGGCGGGGATCGACGGGTAGCCAGGGCTCGACGGTCGAGAAACCGGCGTGGGGCGCGTCCTCTCGCCAAGGCATGGGGGTGCGGGCGCCGTCGCGGCCCAGCGTTTGTGGCCAGTTGGCGATCGCCTCGCGATCAACGAGCCGTTCAAACGGCACGTCCGCCTGCGGCAGGCCCAGTTCCTCGCCCTGATAGATAAAGACATTGCCGCGCAGGCTGTTCAGGAGAAGCATCGCCATGCGGGCGAAACGGTCCGGGTCGCGCCCTTCGGCCCAGCGTGAAACGGCGCGCGGCGCGTCGTGATTGCAGAAGGCCCAGGATGGCCAGCCCTGCCCGGGACGTCCGTCCCAAGCCGCGTTGGACTCGCGCACCAGATCCGCAGTCAGGGCGTCGGCGTACAGGTAGGAGAAGCCGTAAGAGCTGTTTAGATGGTCTTTGCCGTGCGTGAAGGCCTGCATCTCGCGCTCGGCGTGGTCGCCGCCGACCTCGGCCACGCTGAAGCGGCCGCCATAGCTGTCGGTCAGGGCGCGGATGCGGGTCAGGAAGTCGACGATTCCGGGCTGGGACTGGTTGTGCACCTTGTCCTGGAAGTCGAACGGCCGGGTCCGCTTGCCGCCCGGGGGCAGGGGCGGGTTGTCGGTCAGCCGGGGATCGTGCATCGAGAAATTGATGGCGTCGAAACGGAAGCCGTCGACCCCCCGGTCCAGCCAGAAGCGGGCGGCGTCCAGCAGGGCGTCCTGGACATCGGGATTGTGCAGGTTCAGTTGCGGCTGTTCCGGCAGGAAATTGTGCATGTAGTACTGGCCGCGCCGGGCGTCCCAGGTCCAGGCCGGACCGCCGAAGACGGACTGCCAGTTCGAGGGCGGCGTGCCGTCTGGCTTGGCGTCGGCCCAGACGAACCAGTCCGCCCTGGGCCCCGTGCGGGACTGGCGGCTGTCCCGGAACCAGGCGTGCTGGTCCGAGGTATGGGCGAAGACCAGATCGGTGATGATCTTCAGGCTGAGCGCGTGCGCGCGGGCGATCAACCGGTCGAAGTCCGCCAGAGAGCCGAAGGTCGGATCGACATCGCAATAGTCGGCGACGTCATAGCCGAAATCCTTCATCGGCGAGGTGAAGAAGGGGCTGAGCCAGACCGCGTCCACGCCCAGCGAGGCGATGTGATCCAGATGGGCTGTGATACCATCCAGATCACCGACGCCGTCGCCGTTGGTGTCGGCGAAACTGCGCGGATAGACCTGATAGATCACGGCCCCGCGCCACCATTCGGCGGCGTTGATTTCGTGGAGAGGGCCTTCGGAATTCTGACCGGTCACGCTCAGCCTTGAATCTGATTGGCAGGGAGTGTGGAGCGGGCGGCCTGACTGTCAATGCGGCGGCGCGGCGGCGGGTTGCGAATCCATCATGGCCGCCTTCAGCGCCGCAAGGACAGGGCCGCCGCCGGACTTCGTACGCGGCCTTTGCACGTTCGGCCTCCGGTCCCGTAGAATGCCGTCGGGCCGTGGAGAGTTGCATGACCGGACTGTTGAAACGCGCCGGCCTGATGGGGCTGGCCCTGGCCCTGATCGCCGCCCCGGCGTGGGCGGCGGTGACCCTGACCTTCTACGCCCACCCCGGCGCGCGCATCCGCGGCGGTGATCTGCTGTTCCCCCACGCCTATGTGCACGCCTCGGGATCGCTGGACGATACGGGCGACGCCGTCGAATGGGCGGCGGGGTTCACCGCGAAATATCCTGGCCCGCACCTGCTACTGGCCACAGGTCCGGGCATCGTCGCTGCGCCCGAAGCCCGCTATATGGGGGAGGGCAAGCCGTATCTGCAGATCACGGTCAGCGACGCGGTCTATCGCGCGGTGCGCGCCCGGTCGGACTGGTGGAATGGTCGGGAAGGGTCACTGTACGACCTGCGCCGCCGCAACTGCATCAGCTTTATCGCCGATCTGGCGCGGGTGGCCGGACTACAGACGGCGGGAGAGCCGTCAATGAAGCCGGGGACCTTCCTAGAGTCCACGGCGGCTCTGAATCCCGCCGCGACGTGGCGCGCGACGCCGGCGGCCGAACCGACCGAAAATGCGACCCCGGCGCCGGAATCGATGGGCCCGGCAACATCGGACAGACAGGGCCTCTAGCTTGGGGTTATGCGCAAGTGGCCCGCCTTTCGCGGAACGGTCAAGGTGTTCGCGATTTGTTTACCGGGGGCAAAGCCACTGTAACCATTGCCTTACCGGCAAACCGGGTTCTAGGGTTCGGACGGGGCTTGGTCGGGTATTGATTATGCGCAACCGATTTGCAGTGGGACTGGTGTCCCGGGCACTCTTCCTCGCAGCGGTTCTGACGCCGCTCGCCGCCTGTGGCGGCGGCGGCGGGGGCGGTGCCGGCGACGGCGGCGGGGGGATCGTCACGCCGCCACCGCCCCCTCCGCCCCCTCCGCCCCCTCCGCCCCCTCCGCCCCCTGCTCCAGGGCCTTCGGCGACCTCGGCCGAATATCTGCGCAACTATGCGGTGGCCAACATCGGGGCGATCACGGCCTGGAACGCGGGTGCCCGGGGCGCGGGCATCAATGTCGGCGTCATCGATACGGGCATCCAATTCGCCCAAGCCGATCTCGCCGGACGGATTTCCGTCACCTCCACTGATGTCGTGCCGGGCCGTGGCATTGCCAACGGTACCGACAACCACGGCACCCTGGTTTCCGGCGTCATTGCCGCGGGGTTCAACGGCTTCGGAACCATCGGCGTCGCCTATGAATCTACCATTGTCTCCATCCGCGCGGACGTCGGCGATTGCACACAACCAGATCGCACGGTCTGTTTCAGATCGAGCGACCTGGTCCGCGCGATCGACTTTGCGATCGCCAATAATGTCAGGGTGGTGAACATGTCGCTGGGCGGCGACTCGTCGCTCGGTGCGCAGTTCGAGGCGGCGCTGTTGCGCGCGGTCAACGCCGGTCTGGTCTTCGCCATCGCCTCCGGCAATGCGGCCGGGGTCGATCCGGAGTGGCCCGGCCGTTACGCGAGCGATCCCCGCTTCGCCGGCAGTATCATCGTCGTGGGTGCCCACAACAGCGCCAATGTCATGGCGACCTTCTCGAACCGCGCCGGCGTTTCGGCGGCGAACTACCTCAGCGGGCCGGGTGTCGACGTCATCACCGGGTGCGACGGGACCACCTGCTTTCGCGTCAACGGTACCTCGTTTTCCGCGCCTGCCGTGGCGGGCGCGCTGGCGGTCATCCTGCAGGCCTTCCCCAATCTGACGGGTCGGCAGGCGGTCGAGCTGCTGCTGACGACCGCGCGTGACGCCGGCGACGCCGGCACCGACGTCGTGTTCGGACGCGGCCTGCTGGATCTGGCGCGCGCCTTCCAGCCGGTCGGCCCCACCCGGGTGGCGATGAGCAGCGGATCGGCGGTCGCCGTGACCGAGCAGCGGTTCGCCTATACCGGCGGGGCGTTCGGCGATGCGATCCGGTCGGCCCCGGGCCTTCAGACCGTGGGTCATGACGATTTCAACCGTCTGTTCCGGGTCAATCTGGCGGCGAGCTACGGCCTCGCGCCGCGCAGCGCGGCCAATATGCTGCCTTCGGCCCCGCGTCAGCAGGCCCGCCTCGTCACCGCCGGGCCACTGGGCTCGACCCTGGCGTTGACGACCAGCGCCGCCGTCGAAGACAGCGCCAACGATCTCGTCAGCTCGACCAGCGTCATCACCCCGTGGTTGGACGAGCGCCTGCGCGAAGACGCGCTGATGGAGTTCTCCGCCGGGAACGGCGTCATCGCCTTCTGGCAGGGCCGCAACGGTGCCCGTTCACCCTTCTCTCTCGGGGCGGGGGACGATTTTGCCTCCCTGGCCCAGGTCGACCGGGCCTGGCTGGGCGCGGTGCGGTTGGGTGCCGTGACCCTGACGGCCGACACCGGCATCGGCGACCGGGCCATGCCGTTCCAGAGCCGGGAAGACGACGTGTCCAGCTATGCGCGGTTCGTGGCCGACTGGCAGACCACCCCGACCAGCCGCCTGCGCTTCGCCGTCGGCGGGCTGGACGAGAAGATGGGCCCGCTCGGCTCCTATGCGCCGCTGGACTCGGGCTTTGCCCTGCCCAGCACCACCACCTTCGGCTCAGTGGCCGGCCAGTTCGCCCTGCGGTCGAACCTGTTCCTGAATGCCGAGATGGGCTTTGCCCGCACCGACCTGTCGGGCCGTTTCCTGAGCCTGTCGGACTCGGCGATCAGCTCGACCTGGGCGCTGGGGCTGACGACCTTCTGCAAACAGCTGGGCTTCGGTTGCGAAAGCCTGACCTGGTCAATCTCGCAGCCGCTGCGGACCGAGAGCGGTGTGTTCAGCGCCTTATTGGCGGACCCGCCCGCGGGCTATTTCGACGCCCCGAGCTTCTCTGAGCGCACCTTCTCGGCATCGCCGAGCGGGCGTCAGATCGACATGTCCCTGGGCAGCGTTCACCGGCTCGACGATGGGTCGGCGATGAGCCTGCGGGCGCTGGTCACGCGGGACGATCAGAACGTGCGGGCGTCGCCGACCACCTTCACGCTGATGGGAAGCTGGGGGAAGAGGTTCTAGGCGGCGGGTCAGCAAGCCGGAGCGTTGCCGACGGCTGCTCGCGCGGCTATGGCTCCTGACAGGGGGCGGTCTTGGCAATATTTCCGGTCATTCTGTGTGGCGGCGCGGGAACGCGCCTGTGGCCGGCGTCGCGTCCGGCCCGGCCCAAACAGTTCATCGACTTCGTCAGTGACCTGTCTCTGTTTCAGGAAACGGCCCGCCGGGTCGCGCCTCTCGCGGGCGATGCCGGGCAACTGATGGTGGTGGCAGGTCAGGGGCACCGCGCGTTCATCGCCGAACAGCTTTCGGCGCTAGGCCTGCAAGCCGTCGTTCTGCTGGAGCCCGAGGGCCGGGATTCGGCCGCAGCCATGGCCGCCGCCGCGACGTGGATCGCCCGCACCGCACCCGGCGGCATGGCCCTGTTCGTGGCCTCGGATCACCACATTCCGGACGATCAGGCGTTCCGGGACGCCGTTCTTCAAGCAGTGGACGCCGCGCAGGAAGGCCGGATCATCACCTTCGGTGTGCGGCCGACGGAGCCGTCCTCGGCCTATGGCTATATCCAGCCCGAGACGGAGGGCTTGTCTCCTGTTCGGGCGTTCGTCGAAAAGCCGGACCGGGCCCAGGCGGAAATCTATGTCCGCGACGGCTATCTCTGGAACAGTGGAAACTTCATGGTCCGGGCCGACGTGCTGCTGGACCAGCTCGATGCGTTCGTGCCCGAGGTGTCGGCTGCGGCCAGAGCCGCCTTGCCCGCAGAGTCCGGGGCCGTGATGGTGCTGACCGACGCCTTTCGGGAAGCCCCGAAGATCTCCATCGACTATGCCGTCATGGAACGGAGCGACCGGATTGCCGTGATGCCGGTCGACTATCGCTGGTCTGATCTCGGGGCCTGGAACGCGGTCGAAGCCCTCGGCACCGGTGATCGCGGCGTCTGGATCGCGGCGGACGGCGATTCCGGTCTGGTCCGCGCCGCGAGCGGGATGATCGTCGCCACCGTCGGCGTTTCGAACATCGCCATCATCGCCGAGGCGGACGCCGTCCTGGTCTGCAGCCTGGACCGGGCGCAGGAGGTGAAGGGTCTGGTCGAGCGCATCCGGTCCGCTTCCCCCGCCCATGCGCAGGGCACCGTCGCCGGCGCAGAGCCGCTGGCCGATCCGGTGCTAACCTTCGACCTGTGGATCCGGTTGAACGCCCTGCCGGTCTGGGCCACGATCGGCGTGGACGCTGACGGCGGGTTTCGCGAAGCGATCGACCTCTCCGGTGCCGTTTCGGGCGATTTCCGACGCGCACGGGTGCAGGCCCGCCAGGCCTACGTCTATTGTGCTGCCGGGGGGGTGAAGTGGAGCGGTCCGTGGCGGGACCTCGCGTCGCGCAGTCTCGACCGGTTCGAGGCGACCAATCTTCGCGATGACGGCCTCTACCGAACGCGGGTGTCAGCCGATGGAAGCGTGCTGGATGACAGCGCCTCCCTGTACGATCAGGCCTTCGCGCTGTTCGCCTTCGCCGCCGCTTCGAAGGCCGGGATCGATCCCGCGATGATGAGCGATCGGGCCCATGCCCTTCGCAAAGCCCTCGCCACCCTGCGAGCGGTGAACGGCGGATGGTGCGAAACGGGCGATCATCCGTACCAGGCCAACGCCCACATGCACCTGTTGGAGGCCTGCATGGCGTGGGAGGTGCTGGAACCGGCGAGTGTATGGACACAGATGGCCAATGAGATCGTGGCCTTGGCCCGGCGCGCGTTGATCGATCCGGATGGCGGCTTCCTGCGCGAGTTCTTCGATGCGGAATGGCACCCCGCAGCGGGCGACGACGGGCGGCTGATCGAGCCGGGGCATCAGTTTGAATGGGCCTGGCTGCTGACCCGCTGGGGCCGGTCGCGCGGCGATGCCTGGGCCTTTGAGGCGGCGGCGCGGCTCTATGCGATCGGCGCGCGTAGCGTGGACGAGCGACGGGGCGTGGCGATGGACGCGCTGAACGACGATCTCACGGTACGATCGGATCAGGCGCGGCTGTGGCCACAGACCGAACGGCTGAAGGCGGCGTTGATCCTGGCGGAGGGCAGCGAGGACGCACGCCGGACCCTGCTGCTGGACGATGCGCGCAAGGCGCTGGCGGGCCTGCAACGCTATCTGGAGCCCTCGGGTCTGTGGCGCGACAAGATGCGGGCTGACGGAAGCTTCGTCGAAGAAGCGGCACCGGCCAGCTCGCTCTACCACATCATGGTCGCCTACGAGCAGCTGCGGGCAACGGCGGCCGTCCTGCCGGAGCTCGGCGGGACGCCGGGGGCCTGGTCTTGATCGGCGACCGGTCGGTTCTGGCCGTCATCACCGCCCGGGGCGGGTCGAAGGGCTTGCCGGGCAAGAACCTGCTGCCATTTCGCGGCGCGCCCCTGATCGCCTCGACCATCCGGGCGGCGCAGGCGGTGAACAGCATCGACCGGCTGATCCTGTCGTCCGACGACCCGGAGATCATCGAGACCGCCCGGTCGCTGGGGTGCGAGGCACCGTTCCAGCGCGCGCCCGACCTGTCCAGCGACACGGCCGCCTCGGTCGATGTGCTGCTGGACGCTGCGGACCGCACGCCGGGCTATGACATCGTCGTGCTGCTGCAGCCGACATCGCCGCTGCGGACCGCCGGAGACATCGAGGCGACGCTGGCGCTGATGGCCGGGACCGGTACCTCCAGCGCCGTCTCCGTCAGCGCGGCTCCTTGCCATCCCTATCTGATCTTCCAGCGCGATGCGGCGGGCCGGTTGAGCCCCTTCGTCGCGGCGTCGAGCGAGCGGGCCTGGCGACGTCAGGACCTGCCGCCGGCCTACCGGATCAATGGCGCGGTTTATGCGGCGGACCTCGCCTGGCTCAGGGCCGGGCGGACGCTGTGCAAGGCGGGCGAGACCGTGGCCTATGAGATGCCGGTCGAGCGCTCCGTCGACATCGACACGCTGGATGATCTGCGCGCCGCCGAGCGGTTGCCGGACTGACCGTCAGGGCAGCAGAGGGCCGCCCCGGGCCCGTTTGGCGTCGATCTCGACCTGCACCTGTTCCAGCGCACGCGCGCGGGCCTCGGCCGAGGCGTGGCGCAGCTGTGGATAGCGGACGCGCCAGTTGTAGGCTCCGAAACGGCGCCAGAAGGCGGGGGCGATCCGGGTCTCGTAACCGGCACGGGCCGCGAGGAACAGGCCGACCCGATCGGCCTGGGTTTCCTTGTCGCCGGCCCCGTTGACGGCGGTCGCGTCATTGGCCTGGCGTCCGGCCCCGCCGATGTCACTCCAGTTGCGGTGCCGCAGGACATGGTGGGCCAGTTCGTGGCCCAGGATCAGCGCCAGCTCGTCATCGGACTGGGTGAAGCCGGCCAGGGCGGTGCTGATGAACAGCCGCCGCCCGTCGGCGCGGGCATTCAGCTCGTCGGATGGGTTCAGCTGGACCTCATAGCCGCACGCACGATGCGGCTCGACCGTGATGCTGAGAGGCTCGCCGCCGCGGCGAATGTCGAGACGCGTCGCGCCGCCAGATAGCGCGCGGTCCAGAACGGCGACGTTGGCCGCCAGGCCCTCGAAGGCGGGTGTGGTCCGGACCGGACCTGCGTTCAGGGCGGTTCCGTTGACGGCGAGGACCAGGTCGCCTTCGCGCAGACCTGCATCCGCCGCGGCCGAGCCCGGAGGTGCGGACAGAATGCCGGGCAGGTCGCCGTCCAGACCGAACCGCGACTGGACGAGGGGCCTCAGTTCGTTGCTGTACTGGCTGGCGGAATGTAGCGCCCAGCCGGCCGATTGCCGTACTGCTGGGCACAGGTCAGCGTTTTCCTGTAACAGGCGGAACGCGACACTGGCGACGCGCTGGTCGAGGTCGGTCAGGGTTGCAAGGCGAGCGGCTGCATCAGCGTTGCCGGGTTCAGAGGCGGACGAGGCGATTGTCGCCCCGCTGCCGCATCCTGCGATGGAAGCGCAAACCGCGAGGCTCCCCATCAGCGCAGTGACTAAAGACGACCGCATGACCCGATCAATCTCTCACGAAGACCGCGAGGTTCTATCCACCCGCGAGCGTCAATCGGGACGCTGAAGAAGCGAAAAGGCCAGCCGGACATCCGACTGGCCTTCAAAGAGCACTGAACCGTCCGCCTGAAAAGCAAAGGCTGACGAGTCGATTTGCTTAGTCGCTCTCGCTGTCGTCGTTGCTCGCGACCGCGATCACCCCAATAAGTACAGCCGCTCCGATCAGAAGAACGGGGAGCGGGATGCCAGCGAATTCCGCGGACTCGCCGGACGTAGCGCCGACGCGGTCGCCAACGCGAGTCACAGCGGAGGTTGAGCCTGCAGCAGCCGCTTGGCCAGCAATGAGAAGTAGGCCAACCGTGACGGCGGCGATGGTCTTGCGCATGCTTATCCCCTGAAATTGGTTCAACGCTAAGGCGGTAGAGCCACAGCTAGCCCCTACCTAAAACAACTCGTCCGCCGCAGGCAAGTGAAAAGAGAGAAACGCTGGTTCTCGCGACATAGCCTCGGGTGTAGCATTTAGGGAAGGCCTCAAGGGCGGGCCTGGCCGCCGGAGACGAACAGAGCCAGTACTCGTGCCGCCAAGCCTTCCGGAAGCGGTTGCGCCTGCTAAGGTCCAGAATCACGAGTGGCAGACAAACCGATGGACCTGGACGGCAAGCGCATACTGGTCACCGGTGCGGACGGCTTTATCGGCTCGCACCTGGTCGAGCGGCTGGTTCGGCGCGGCTGCGACGTGCGGGCCTTCGTCCAGTACAACAGCCTGGGTGGTTGGGGCTGGCTGGACGACAGCCCGGCGGACCTCCGCAAGGACCTGGACGTCTTCGCCGGTGACATTCGTGATGCGCATGGTGTGCGAACGGCCATGACCGGATGCGACGTGGTGCTGCACCTCGCGGCCCTGATCGCCATTCCCTACAGCTATCACTCGCCCCAGACCTATGTTGAGACCAATGTTCTGGGGACACTGAACATCGTCCAGGCGGCGCGCGATCTGGGGGTCGAGCGGGTCGTTCACACCTCGACCAGCGAGGTTTACGGCACCGCCCGCTTCGTGCCGATTACCGAGGCTCATCCGTTGCAGGGCCAGTCGCCCTATTCGGCCAGCAAGATCGGCGCGGACCAGATCGCGCTCAGCTTCCACGCCGCCTTCGGCTCGCCGGTGACCGTGATCCGGCCGTTCAACACCTATGGACCCCGTCAGTCCGCGCGGGCGGTCATCCCGACGGTCATCACCCAGATCGCCGCCGGTGCACGGGAGATCAAGCTGGGGGCGGTTCATCCGACGCGCGACTTCTCCTTCGTCGCCGACACGGCGCGCGGCTTCGAGGCCCTGGCAGAGTGCGACGCCGCCGTGGGCCAGACCGTCAATGTCGGCAGCGGCTTCGAGATCTCCATCGGCGATACGGCGCGCCAGATCATCGCCCTGATGGGCCGCGACGTCGCCATCGTCACCGACGACGAGCGCCTGCGCCCCGAGGCCAGCGAGGTGGAGCGGCTGTGGGCCGACAGCAGCCTGATGCAGTCCCTGACCGGCTGGGCACCGGAATACGGCGGCGGCGAGGGCTTCGCGCGCGGGCTTGGGCAGACAATCGACTGGTTCAGTGATCCCGCAAACCTGGCCCGGTACAAGACGGATCGGTACGTCCTGTGAGCCTGCCCGATCAGGTCCTCGCGGCGGTTCGTGCAGCCCTGCCCGGGTCGGACGGCGGCGTCGCCCTGCACGAGCCGGAATTCCGGGGACAGGAGTGGGCCTATCTGAAGGACTGCCTCGACACGGGCTGGGTCTCGTCCGTGGGAGCCTATGTCGACCGCATCGAACGCGACCTCGAGGTCATCACCGGTGCCGCCCACGCGATCGCCACGTCCAACGGCACCGCCGCACTCGACATCTGTCTGCGCCTCGTCGGGGTCGAGGCGGGCGACGAGGTGCTGGTCCCGACCCTGACCTTCGTCGCCACCGCCAACGCCGTCGCCTACCAGGGCGCGACGCCGCATTTCGTGGACTCTGAAACCGTGACCCTGGGCGTCGATCCCGTGCGGCTCGAGGCCTATCTGCGCGAGACCGCGCGCATTGACGGCGAGGTCTGCATCAACACCCGCACCGGGGCCCCGATCCGGGCGCTGATGGTTATGCACGTCTTTGGTCACCCCTGCGATCTGGACGGTCTGGCCGAGGTCGCGGCGCGCTGGAAACTGGCGCTGGTCGAGGACGCCGCCGAGGGGCTGGGATCACACTGGAAAGGCCGGCACGTCGGCAATGTCGGCCTCGTCTCGGCCCTGAGCTTCAACGGCAACAAGATCGTCACCACGGGCGGGGGCGGAGCGATCCTGACCAACGATCCCGACCTGGCCCGCCGCGCCAAACACCTGACCACCACGGCGCGCGTGCCACACAAATGGTCGTTCGTGCATGACGAGGTCGGCTGGAACCATCGCATGCCCAACCTCAACGCCGCCCTCGGCTGCGCCCAGCTGGAGCGGCTGCCCGACATGATGGCGCGCAAGGCGGTGCTGGCGCAGCGCTATGGAGAGGCATTTCGCTCCGTCGAGGGCGCGCGCCTCCTGACCGCCCGGCCCGGTGCCGAGGTCAACCACTGGCTCAATGCCCTGATCCTTGAGCGGCCCGACATGGCGATGCGCGACGCCCTGCTCGAGACCCTGAACGGCGCGGGCTTGATGGCCCGGCCGCTGTGGACGCTGATGCATCGCCTGCCGATGTACGAGGCCTGCCCCCGCGACGCCCTGCCGGTGGCCGAGGCGCTGGAGGCCAGCGTCATCAACCTGCCCAGCAGCGCCAAACTGGCGGACGCCTAGCGGTCCAGCGCCCGGGCTGGATTACCGACCACGACCGCACCGGCCGGCACGTCCTTCGTGACCACCGCGCCCATGCCGATCATCGCGCCCCGTCCGATGCGCAGCGGCTTGTCCGGCGTGCCATGTTTGAGCACGGCGCCGGTCCCGACATAGACGTCGTCCTCGATCACTGTATTGCCGTTGACGCACGCGCGCGGGGCCAGGGTGACGAAATCGCCGATTACGCAGTCATGGGCGACGTAGCTGAACAGATTAGCCTGGAAGTGACGGCCGATCACGACATTGGCCGTGATCACGACATGGTCGCACAGGATGGCTCCCTCGCCGATATCTGACGGACCACGGAAGACGCAGGTCGGGGCGACGATGGAGACGAACGTTCGGCCTGCGGCCCGCATTTCCGCATCGACCCGACGCCGCTGGCCTGCGTCGGCGATCGTGATCGATATGGCGGTTTCCGGGGGCGCATCGTCCTGCAGAATGACGGGAAGGCCGTTCAGGACGCCTTCGCCCGGAACCAGCACCAGATGACACACGCCGTCCGCGCCGGCCTGCGCCACCGCCAGGGGCGCGACTTCGCGTGCAAAGCCGCCGGTTCCGCACAATCCGATTCGCATGCGATCCTCCGCAGGCATGGTAGCAGGTTGCTAAGGCGCGCGGCCTACAGCTTCATCATGGAGGAGCGGTTGGTTAATCGGCGTATCTGCGTGGCGACGAGTGGGCGGGCCGACTACGGCCTGCTGACCTGGCCCATGCGCGACATCGCTGCCGCCGAAGGCCTGACGCTGCAGCTTGTCGTTACGGGAACCCATCTGGAGGACAGGCACGGCAACACGGTGAGCCAGATCGAGGCCGACGGCTTCGCCATCGACGCCCGTGTGCCCATGGACTTGACCGCCGACGACCCCGCCAGCATCGCCCGCGCGATGGCCATGGGCCTGACAGGCACCGTGGAGGCGCTGGAGCGCCTGCGGCCCGATATGCTGATGCTGCTCGGAGACCGTTTTGAGACCCTGGCGCTGGCCGAGGCCGCCATGGTGAGCGGCGTCCCGATCGCCCACATCGGCGGCGGCGACGTCACCGAGGGCGCTATCGACGAGGGCATCCGCCACGCCATCACCAAACTGTGTCACCTGCATCTGGCCACCCACGAGGACGCCGCGCGCCGCATCATCCGCATGGGCGAAGCGCCCGACCGGGTCCACGTCGTCGGCAATCCCGGTCTGGATCAGCTGACCCGCAGGCCGCCGCTGTCCCGCGATGCGCTGGAGGCCAGCCTGGGCCGTCCGCTGGGTGCGCGCAACCTGCTCGTGACCTTCCATCCGGTCACCCTGCTGCCGGACCATGGCCGCGCGGAGCTCGACGCCCTGCTCAGGGCGCTGGGGTCTCTGACCGACGTGACGCTCTGGGTGACGCGGGCCAACGCCGATCCGGGCGGGACAGCGGTCAATGCGGCGCTTGATGCCTTCGCTGTCGGCCGGGAAAACGTCAGCCTGCACGACGCGCTCGGCCCGGCCTATCTGCCGCTGCTGGCCGCCTGCGACGCCGTGGTCGGCAACTCATCCAGTGGACTCGCCGAGGCACCGTCGGTGCGCACGCCGACGGTCGATGTCGGCCTGCGACAGGCCGGCCGACTGGTCGGGCCGTCCGTCCTGCACTGCGCCGCAGACCCGACGGCCATATCCCGCGCGATCGCCAAGGCCATGTCCGGCGACGTTCCGGGTTTCGACAACCCTTATGGCGACGGTCACAGCTCGGGGCGGATCGTTCAGGCCCTGATCGCTGCTCCGTCCCGCGATATCCTGCTGCGCAAGCGGTTCTTTGACGGCGAGCCGCCCCATGTCTGATCGCGTCCTCATCATTGCCGAAGCGGGGGTGAACCACGACGGTTGTCTGGACGACGCCTGCCGCATGATCGACGTCGCCGCCGAGGCCGGGGCCGATGTGGTCAAATTCCAGACCTTTGTCCCCGAGGCCGTACTGACGGCGCGCGCGATGAAGGCCGCCTATCAGGAAGCCAACACCGGCGAGGGCGGCACCCAGCTGGACATGGTGCGTAAGCTCGCGCTCAGCCGGGACGATCACCTGGTTCTGGCCGCCCGCTGCGCCCGGCGCGACATGCGCTTCATGTCGACGGCCTTCGACATGGAGAGCCTGGACTTTCTCGCCGGGCTCGACATGCCCGCCGTCAAGATACCGTCCGGCGACCTGACCTGGGGGGCCATGCTTCTGGCCGCCGCCCGCGTCGGTCCGCCGCTGGTGGTCTCGACCGGAATGGCGACACTGGACGAGGTACGCGAGGCCCTGATGGTCATCGCCTTTGGCCTGACCCGCGACGCCGACCCGTCGGGCCCGGACGAACTCGAGCGCGCCTTCGTCGAAGGTCAGGCGGCCTTGCGCGAACGCGTCACCCTGCTGCACTGCACGACCGAATATCCAGCCCCGCTCGAGGCCATCAATCTGCGCGCCATGGATACCATGGCGGATACGTTCGGGCTCAAGGTCGGCTATTCGGATCATAGTCTCGGCCAGACCGTTGCCGTCGCCGCAGTGGCGCGCGGGGCCTGCGTGATCGAGAAGCATTTCACCCTCAGCCGCGCCCGCCCGGGCCCCGACCATCCAGCCTCGCTTGAGCCCGATGAACTGGCCGCCATGGTTCGCGCCATCCGCGAGGTCGAGATCGCCCTGGGCCGATCGATCAAGGCCCCTGCGCCGGCCGAGATGGGCAATCTGGTGATCGCACGGCGATCTCTGGTCGCCGCCCGGCCGATCCGCCGGGGAGAGATTTTGACGCCGGACGCCATGACCGCGAAACGTCCCGCCGACGGTATGTCGCCGATGCATCAATGGCGCTTGATCGGCACGGCGGCGCAGCGCGATTATGCTCCCGACGACGCTCTTGAGGAGCCAGCCGTCGGAGGGCAGGGAACACCGTGATGCGCCAGTGGGAAAAAGCCCTGATCGGACCTGAAGCGACCTTCCGCGACGCCCTGGTGTCGATTGACTCGACCGGCGCGGGCATCGCACTGGTGGTCGACGGCGACCGGCGGCTTCTGGGGGCCCTGTCCGATGGGGACCTGCGCCGCGCCCTGATCCGGGGCGCGGGTCTGGATGACAAGGCCATTGGTGCCGCCAACCCCAACCCCATCTGCGCCGACCACGACCGGGACCGCGCCGCCACCCTGGCCGTTTTGCGCGCCCACAGCCTGCGCCAGTTGCCGATCCTGGATGGCGAGCGGCGCGTGGTCGGCCTGGTCACCCCGGCCGATTTCCTCGACATCCCGGTGCGGACCAATCCGGTGGTCATCATGGCCGGGGGCAAGGGCGAGCGGCTGGCCGAACTGACCCGCGACACGCCCAAGCCGATGCTCAGGGTCGGGTCAAAGCCGATCCTCGACACGATCGTCACCAATCTGGCGGGGCAGGGCTTCCGCCAGTTCTGGCTGGCCGTGAACTACAAGGCCGACCAGATCGAAACCCATTTCGGCGACGGGTCCGATCTCGGCCTGGACATCCGGTATCTGCGCGAGGACAAACCGCTGGGCACCTGTGGGGCCCTGGCCCTGATGCCGCGGCCGGATGAACCCTTCGTCGTGACCAACGGCGACGTTCTGGCCAAGGTTGACTACAGCCACGTGCTGGACTCGCACATCCAGTCCGACGCCCAGGCCACGGTTGCGGTGCGCGACTATCAGATGCAGGTCCCGTTCGGCGTGGTGAACGCCACCGGCGCCCAGATCACCCGCATCGATGAAAAGCCGACCCAGAGCTATACGATCAGCGCCGGCGTCTATGTGCTCTCGCCCGCAGTGCTGGACCTGATCCCGAAGGACGCCTTCTACGACATGCCGGCCCTGATCGCCGACATGATCACGCGCGGCCTGCCCGTCCGTCTGCAACGCGCCGAGGGGTATTGGATGGACATCGGCCGCCCGCCCGACTATGCGCAGGCCAACGCGGATTTCGGAGCGGTGTTCGAGGGTTAGGA
>Ga0105044_10003741_pt1 | contig 20851 bp, 21 predicted proteins | sample MAT01_FD_78092 | JGI IMG/M metagenome (GOLD analysis project Ga0105044, IMG submission 78092) | Freshwater microbial communities from Lake Fryxell liftoff mats and glacier meltwater in Antarctica - MAT-01 | ecosystem: Environmental > Aquatic > Freshwater > Ice > Liftoff microbial mat | place...
CCCTTTGCTACCAATTTCTGCGAGGCGGGCGCTTTTCTGCGCTGCGACCCCGCCGAGACCTGGCCTGACGTGCAGGTGCATTTCGAGCCGGATTTCGGCCCGGACCGGATGGACGGCTCGCTGACCGACCGGCACGGATTCATCATGTGGATCAACGTCTCGCGCCCCAAAAGCCGGGGGGAGGTGCGCCTGCGTTCGGCTGATCCGTTCGACAAACCCGCCGTTGACCCGCGCTATCTGACGGACCGGCGGGACCTGGAGACAACGATCGACGCGCTCTTGCAGTGCCGCGCGATCGCCAGTGCCGAGGCGTTCCGTCCCATCGGCACCCGCGAGATCTGGCCGGGGGAGGGGGCAAGGACGCGCGCGGCGGTCGAGGCTTGCGTGCGCGCCTCGGCCAGCACGATCTGGCATCCCTCCGGCTTGTGCCGGATGGGCGTGGACGCGATGGCCGTGGTGGACCCCGCGCAGCGGGTCCGGGAGGTGGAGGGGTTGCGGGTGACCGATGCCTCGATCATGCCGCGCATCGTCAGTGCCAATACCGATGCCACTTGCATCATGATCGGCGAAAAGGCGGCGGATCTGGTGCTGGCGGGCTGATCAGGCGGCCCGGGATTTCACCCCGCCAAGGCGCGGGCGGGGTCTGTACGATCAGTCCCGATGACTGGCGGATGACACCATACATCCCGAAGAGGCGGCGCCGCGATTGAAAGGCGGGCGCATGCAGCCTACCCCCGCCCGGCCTTCTCGGCCAGCCCCGAGGTGCCCTCGCGCCGCTCCAGCTCGGCCAGTACGTCGGCCAGCAGCACATCGCGGGCGGCGAGCATGACCAGCAGGTGATAGATCACGTCCGCAGCCTCCGCTGTCAGCCGGTCGCGGTCGCCCTTCACCGCCTCGATGATCGCCTCCACCGCCTCTTCGCCAAACTTTTCGGCGCATTTCTCAGGGCCTTTGGCCAGCAGCTGCGCGGTCCAGGAGGTGCCTGCCTCCGCGCCTTTGCGGGCCGTGATTGTGGCGGCGAGGCGCTCGATTACACTCATGTCAGCCTCATTGGAATGCCTGCTGCGGCCATATGAGCCTTGGCCGCTGCGATGGTAAAGGTGGCGAAGTGAAAGATCGAGGCGGCGAGTACCGCACTGGCATGCCCCTTTGTAACCCCCTCGACCAGATGGTCGAGCGTGCCGGCTCCGCCGCTTGCGATCACCGGAATTGTCACGGCATCGGCCACGGCACGGGTCAGCGGCAGGTTGAACCCGGCCTTCGTGCCGTCGCGGTCCATCGAGGTAAGAAGGATCTCCCCCGCCCCGCGCGCGGCCATTTCTACCGCAAAGGCTACGGCGTCGATCCCTGTGGGCTTGCGCCCGCCATGGGTAAAGATCTCCCACCGCCCCGGCGCCACGGTCTTGGCGTCGATGGCCACCACGATGCACTGGCTGCCGAAACGGTCCGCAGCTTCGGCCACTATCGCCGGGTGCGCCACAGCGGCCGAGTTGAACGACACCTTGTCCGCCCCCGCCAGAAGCAACGCCCGCACATCCGCCACCGAGCGCACCCCGCCCCCCACTGTCAGGGGCATGAAGCAGGCCTCGGCCGTGCGTGTGACCACCCCGAGCATCGTGGTGCGGTTTTCATGCGTGGCATGGATGTCCAGAAAACACAGCTCATCCGCCCCCGCCGCGTCGTAGGCGCGCGCCGCATCCACCGGGTCACCGGCATCGCGCAGGTCCACGAAATTGATGCCCTTGACTACCCGGCCGTCAGCCACGTCAAGGCAGGGAATGATCCGTGTCTTCAGCATGCGAGCTTTCTAGACGAAAAGCGCGCTGGGGAAAACTGCCCGTGGCGTCTGCAATTTTTCAAGGGAGTTCCGCGTTGCCTGCCGGTTTCGCCAGCGGTCCCATTGACCGTCATGTGCGGGACGGCGCCCCTGCGCCGGTGCCAAGCGCCATCAGGGCCGCGCCCAGATCCAGCGCCCCGTCATAGAGCGCGCGCCCGGAAATCGCGCCCGCAATCACGCCGGTGTCGCGCAGCGCGATCAGGTCCGCCATCGACGACACCCCACCGCTTGCGATCACCGGGATCGTCACTGCCCGTGCAAGCGCGGCTGTCGCCTCGACATTCGGGCCTGCCATCGCGCCGTCGCGGTCAATGTCGGTATAGATGATCGCAGCCACGCCGGCATCCTCGAAGGACCGCGCAAGGTCGGTCGTCTCCAGCTCCGTTTCTTCTGCCCAGCCCCGGGTCGCAACACGGCCCGCGCGGGCGTCGATCCCGACGGCCACACGGCCCGGAAACTCCCGGGCTGCATCGCGCACAAGGGTCGGGTTCTCCACCGCCACGGTGCCAAGGATCACCCGCGCCAAACCCCTGTCCAGCCACGCCGCGATCGTCGCCATGTCGCGGATGCCGCCGCCAAGCTGGCATGGCACCGACACGCGCGCGAGGATCGCCTCAACTGCGGCACCGTTCACCGGGGTGCCTGCAAACGCGCCGTTCAGATCCACCAGATGCAACCACTCCGCCCCTGACGCGACGAAGGCCGCCCCTTGCGCGGCGGGGTCGGTGCCAAAGACGGTGGCCTTCTGCATGTCGCCCCTGAGCAGACGCACGCAGGCGCCGTCCTTCAGGTCGATCGCGGGATAAAGGATCATGGCATCGCTCCGCAGCCGGTGTACCTTGTGGGTCTTTGGCAGATGGGGGAAGGGCTGCCAAGGGGCGCAGGCGAGCGTGGCGTGGCCCGCGCCCGAATTTCGCCACTGTGCGCTGCTACATTGATTGTGACCAAACCCTTCAGTCCTGTGAGCCAGCGATGTTGCCAGCCCTGATCGAAACCAACCACCCGGCACTCTTGTGGCTGGGCTTTGCCCTGTGCCTGATGGGCGTGAACGTGATGACATATCTGGCCTTCCGGCTGGACAAGGAACGCGCGCGCAGCGGGGGGTGGCGCGTGTCAGAGCGGGGGCTATTGCTGCTGGCCGCCGCGGGGGGCTGGCCCGCCGCCAAGTTCGCGCAGCATCAGTTGCGCCACAAGCTTCGCAAACGCTCCTTTGCAACGCGGCTCAACGTGGCAGGCAGCGTTTTTGGACTGGTTGTGCTTCTGGGGTTGACGCCGTTTGGCGCAGCCATCGTCTCGTGACAGGGCCCTACTTTGACTTGCCGTAGCGACTTGCCGACCCGGGCACGATGGCGAATGGATTTTGCGCATGCCAAAGGAAGATGACGCATTAAACCCGTTCTTTTTCCCACGGGCTTCGCGCTGTTCGCAGCCCCGGCCATGGCCGGTCCGGTCAAGGGTATCTGAAAGACCCAGCCCGTTGACGACGGCAATTTTGGCCAGTTCGAGGTCAAACCTTGTGGCGCGGCCTTCTGTGGCGTGCTGATCCGCGCTTTTGACGGCTCGGCGGCCGAGATCGAAGGCCCGGATGTGGGCATGCGCTTCATCTGGGACATTGTTGCGTGTGGTGATGGCTTTTTGACGATGGCCAGGTCTGGTCGCCGGATCGCAACAAGATCTACACTGCTGAAAATGCACCTGACGGGCAACAGTCTGGCCGTGAAAGCGGGCGTGCTGGGGATAGGCCGCGGCGGTGGCACCCGGTTGCGGGTCGGTCAGGACGCAGGCTCTTTGCGCGGCAAGGCGCGCCTTCCCGCTTCGCTCCTCATTCCGGGAACAGGGGATTATGGACGGGCAGGCCGGGTTTGAGATTGAGCGCGGTTGGAGCGGCCCGGAAGTCAAGAAGGGGGCGTTGCCCCCTGCCCGTTCGGCCCCCCCCCCACGATGTTTGCGCCAGAATGAATTTGGAAAGCTTTCATGTTCTTGCGGCATGGTCCGGGCCTCTGCCATCGCGCAAGGATCGGGTCGCTTGCGAAGCGTTGGCGGGGTAGAAGTTGCCCAAAAGCCCGGGGCGCCTCGGGTCGGCGGCTTTCAGCGGAGGCAAGAATGGCACGTTCGGACTGGCTGCTGCTTATGGTCTTGTCCTTGCTTTGGGGCGGTTCCTTTGTCTTCGTCGAACTGGCCCTGACGGGGTTGCCGGTTCTGAGCATTGTCTGGGGGCGTGTGGCGATGGCGGCGGCGATGCTCGCGGTTGCGCTTTGGGCTTCAGGTGTGGCCTTTCCGCGACGCAGTTCGTGGCCGTCGCTGCTGGTCATGGGGCTCTTGAACAACGCCATCCCCTTTCCCCTGTTCGTGTTGGCGCAGGGCGAGATCAGCGCAGCACTGGCCTCGATCCTCAATGCGACGACGCCCTTGTTCACGGTGATCATGGCGCATCTGACCACGGCGGATGAGCGGCTGACCCCTGCCAAGGGTCTGGGCCTCATGCTCGGATTTGCCGGGATAGTGGTGATGCTGGGCGGGGTTTCGGGCACGGGGGAGGTCTGGGCCAAACTCGCCTGCCTTGCGGCGGCGATGTCCTACGCGCTGGCTTCGGTCTGGGGCCGGAGGTTCCGCCGTCTGGGGGTGCCACCGCTGGCCACGGCCTTCGGGCAAGTGACGGCCTCGACGCTGATCCTGTTGCCGCTGTGGCTTTGGATCGACCGGCCGTGGACCTTGCCCATACCCGATGCCGGGGTGATCGGCGCGATGGCGGGGATCGCCGCGCTGTCGACGGCGCTCGCCTATCTGATCTTCTTTCGCATCCTCGCCTCGGCAGGGGCCACGCAACTTAGCCTTGTGACCTTTCTTATCCCGGTCAGTGCGACAGCGATGGGCGTGGCCTTTCTGGGCGAGACGCTTTTGGCCCACCACCTTGCGGGCTTTGCGCTGATCGCGGCAGGGTTGCTGGCAATAGACGGGCGATTTTCACGGAGGCACGCATGAAACGGGCAGGGTTGACGGGGGCAGAGATCACGGGGGCAGAGATAACGGCGGCGGAGTATCAGGATTTGCTGCAGCGTGCCGCTTTTGCCGGGGTGTATGGGGTCGTCTCGACAGGGATCGTCTGTCGTGCGGGCTGCCCCGCCCGCGCGCCATTTGCCCGCAATGTGCTGGTCTACCCAACCGCGGCGGCGGCCTTGGCCGAGGGGTTCCGACCTTGCAAGCGCTGTGGCGGCGGGGTCACGGCCGCCAGTTCAGGAAATTCGCGATCAGTCTGAGGCCGGTGGCCTGGCTTTTCTCGGGGTGGAACTGGGTTCCAAACACATTGCCGCGTGCGATGATGGCAGTGACTTCACCCGCATAATCGACATGTGCCAGCCGGTCGGCCGGGTTGGCCACACGAAATTGGTAGGAGTGGACGAAATAGGCGTGATCACCCGTCCCGATGCCCGCCAGCACGGGGTGATCGCGGTCAACCACCAGATCGTTCCAGCCCATGTGCGGCACCTTGAAAGCGGGGTTTGCGGGCGCGATGCGCGCCACCTCGCCGCCGATCCAGCCAAAGCCGCGGGTGACTTCATGCTCCAGCCCCTTGTCGGCCAGCAACTGCATGCCGACACAGATGCCAAGGAATGGCACCGCGCGGCGCCTTGCCGCCTCGTCGATCGCCTCGAACAGGCCCGAGTAGCCGATCAGCGCGCGACTGCAGGCGGGAAAGGCGCCGTCGCCCGGCAGCACGACGCGGTCGGCCCGTGCCACATCTTCGGGGCGGGACGACACGATCACCTCGCCGCCGCCCGCATCGGCCGCCATGCGCTGGAACGCCTTTTCGGCCGAGTGCAGGTTGCCTGAGTCGTAGTCGACCAGAACCGTCAGGCTCACAGCGCCTCCTTGGTCGAAGGGAGCGTGCTGCCCATCCGGGGGTCAACCTCCACCGCCTCGCGCAGGGCGCGCGCCACGGCCTTGAACGTGGCCTCGGCGATGTGGTGGGCGTTGATGCCGTGGATCAAATCGACATGCAGGGTGATGCCGCCATGGGTGGATAGTGCCTGAAAAAACTCGCGCACCAGTTCGGTGTCAAAGGCACCGATCCTGGCCGCAGGGAAGGCGACGTTCCACACAAGAAAGGGCCGCGCCGACAAATCCAGCGCCACGGCCACCTGCGTGTCATCCATGGCGAGGCGGAAGTGGCCATAGCGGCGGATCCCGCGCTTGTCGTCAAGCGCCCTGGCAAGCGCCTGCCCAAGGGTGATGCCGCAATCCTCGACCGTGTGGTGATCATCGATATGCAGATCGCCCGTGGCCGTCACCGTCATGTCGATCAGCGAATGGCGGGAAAGCTGGTCAAGCATGTGGTCAAGAAAGCCCACACCGGTGGCCATCCGGTGCACGCCTGTCCCATCAAGGTTGAGGGCAACCGACACGTCCGTCTCGGCGGTCTTGCGGGTGATCTCGGCGTGGCGCATCGGCGGCTCCTGTGGCGGGAGGGGCAAATTATAGGGCCTTGCACGCCGGATGGGAAGGCGGGCCGTCCGGGGGCAGGTCTTCGCCCCAGATCCCGGCCTCGGTCCAGCCGAGGGCCGCGAAATCGGCGGTGCGAAGCGGGGCTTCGTCCTTGGCAAAGAACTCGTCGAGGTGCGGCGGGGCCACGCGGCCGGACGACAGCATCGCATGCGCCTGCCCGCGGTGGTGGATCTAGTGTTGAAAGAGATGCATGAGCAGCCGGTCGCGCCGGTCTGACTGCACGCCTGCGCTGCGCTGCACATGGACGTGGGTATTGAGCGCAGCCTCGGTCAGGGCGTCGCACTGCAAGATCAGGCGGCGGTCTACGCAGGCCTGAGCGGAAATGAGGCTTTCGATCCCGGGGCAGGGGACTTCGTTTTCCCAGGCCTTCGGGCCAAGACGGCCGCCTTCCAGCGCATCGACGTAAAACCAGTCGATCACCAGGATATGGTCGAGCGTGGCCTGCAGGCTGGGAAAAAAGCCGCTGCGGGGGGCTACAAACTCGGCCGGGCTCAGTCGTTTGCAACTGGAAAGCAGACGGTGGCTGGACCAGGCATTATTGCGGGCAAAGGCGCGAAAGGTCTGCAAAAGCGAAGCGTGAATGCTTTTTTCTGATCCGGAGGGGGCCGATAGCGAGCCTTTGGCGCGCAAGAGAGCCCATCTAGCATCGCCTGTGGCATTCCGGCAAGGTTTGTGGCTTTCCGCGCGTTGCAGCAGCGCGGCTATGGACCCGGTCCGCGCCATCGCTCTAGACTGTGCGCGACGATCCTGATCCGGACCCTTGCCTGCGCATGCCCAAGGCCTCGTTTCCTTCCCCGACCACTGGCCTGCACCAATGACGCGCTGGCGCGGCCTTCGGGAAACCTTGCGCCGCCAAGTGCTTGGCGTCGTGCGCAACCCCGATATCCAGATGATCCGCGACCTTATCTACCTCGGGCTGGGGCAGGTCGGGGTAAAGCTTGTGGGTTTTGTCATCTATGCCTATCTCGCGCGGACGCTGTCGACCGCCGACTACGGAGCGCTGGAGGCGGTGCTGGCGGTCGTGGGTCTGCTGATGATCATGGTGGATTTCGGGCTTGGGGCTGCCGGGGTGAGGTATCGCGCGCAGCACGCAGGCAAGCCCGAAGCAGAAGAGGTGATCGGCGTTGTGGTCGCCCTGAGGCTGATCTTGTCGGTGATCTGCGGGACCGGGCTGGTGATCGGGGTCGCAGTGGTCTTGCCCGGGCGCGAGATGCTCATGCTCGCGTCCTTTCTTGCCGTTTCTTTGGTGCTGCAATCCTTTGGACAAGAATGGTTGCTGCAAAGCCTGGAGAGGATGCGCGACGTAGCGCTGGCGCAGTTCCTGCGCACAGCGGTTCTGGCCGTCATGGTGCTTTTGATGATCCGCGATACGTCGCAGACTGCCTTTTTTGGCCTGGCCGAGGTGGTGTCCGTGGCGGTGGCGATGACCTTCATGTGGTATGCGGCGCGGCGCGCGGGGGCGCGCTTGCGTCTGTCTTTGCGCCCCGGCGTGGTGCGCCCGATGCTGAGGCTGGCGGCGCCCCTTGGGACGAACGCCCTTATGTGGGGGGCCGCGCAATTCCTGCCGGTGGTAATTGTGAGCAGCTTTGGCGGGCTGGAGGCCGCGGCCTATTTCGCCGCGGGGCAAAGGCTGGTCGTCTCATTGCAGGCTCTGTCCAACATCTATCACTTCAACATGTATCCCGCTTTGACACGGCGCTATTTCGAGGGGGTCGGGGCGCTGGTGATGCTGTCGCTCGCCTCGCTGCGGATCGTGGCCTGGGCTTGCGTGGGGCCTGCGATCTTTGTTTCGGCACATGCGGGAGCGGTGATGGCCGCAATTTATGGTGAGGCCTTCCGGGCGGCGGGGCCGGTGATGGCCGTGCTGATCTTTGCCATCCCGGTCCAGATCCTGTCGGGCCACCATCGCTGGGCCCTGACGGCGGCCGGGCTGAACGGTCGGGTTCTGGCCTCTGGGGTGGCCGGGCTGACGGTTTCGGTGCTGGGCTGCCTCACGCTCACGCCTGCGTTCGGGGCGGTGGGGGCGGCTTTTGGCGTGGTGCTGGCGACGGCGGCCATCTGGATCGTGGCCATGCTGTTTTGCACGCGTGCGGGCTTTCGCATCCCGATCCTCGGGCGGCTGGCAAGGCCGATCCTTGCGGGAGCGGCCGCGACGTTCCTGTCGGGCCTCGTGCCGTACGGCGCCGCCTCTGAATTGATCACATTTGTCACAATCTATGTGGCGATTGGCCTTATTGTTGACCAAAGACGCATCTATGCCGACTTGATACACCTCGCCTATTCCAAGAAATCTAGGCAGGCGGACGTGAGCATGATAGACTAAGCCATTGGTTTGGAATAACCTTAAGGAGGATGACATGGGCGTCGGCCAGAACATCTCTGCCCAGAATGCCGGCTGGACCTTCGGAAACAACGTGCCCGACACCTTTGTCGAGCATATCAAGGTTTCCGTCCCGCTTTATGAAAGCGGGCATGAACTGATCTGCAACCTGTCGGACTTCTTCGTGAAACCTGACAGCCACGTCTACGAAATCGGCACCTCGACGGGTGAGCTTCTGCGCAAACTGGCGCAGCACAATGCTCACAAGAAGGACGCGCGCTTTCACGGACTTGATGTCGAGGAGGCGATGGTTGCTGCCGCGCGCAAGCATTGTGCCGGGGTCGACGCCGTCGACATCGTGATCGAGGATATCCGTCTGGCAGAGCTGCAGCAGTCGGACCTGATAGTCAGCTACTACACGATGCAATTCATCCCGCCGCGCCACCGGCAAGAGATTTTCGACAAGATCTACAAAAGTCTGAATTGGGGCGGTGCCTTCATCCTTTTTGAAAAGGTGCGCGGGCCGGATGCGCGGTTCCAGGATATCCTGACCCAGCTCTATAACGAGTATAAGTTGAAGAACGGGTTTCAACCTACAGAAATAATTGAAAAATCCCGCAGCTTGAAGGGCGTGCTGGAACCGTTCTCGACGCAAGCAAACCTTGATCTGATGGCACGGGCGGGCTTCGTCGATGTCATGAGCATCCAACGCTACCTCTGCTTCGAAGGCTTCCTGGCGATCAAATGACCGGTGCGGGCAAAGCCATCGGCGAAGGGGCGGGCGCAGGTTCGGCTGCCGCCCGTCCACGCGGCGCGGGCCTGCGGATGCTGGCGGTGCACCGGTGGCTCGGACGGGTCGTGATGCTGTATTTCACGCTCATCTTCACGACGGGCACGCTTCTGGTCTTTGCGCCCGAGTTGCAGGCGCTGATGTCGCCGCAAATGCAGCGGCACTCGGCGGTGGTGACGGCCGAGGTCAACTGGCCGGGTCTTCTGGACACGGCGATTGCGCAGTATCCCGAGGCACAGCCGCTGATCCTGCGCGCGCCACAGTCGGCCCTTCTGGCAGGCGCGGTCGAGATGCAGCACCCCGGGCGCGGCTTTGTGGTCTGGGCCGATCCCGGGACGGCGGTCTTTCAGGGAGTGACACCGGCGCGGGGCCTGCATGAAATCCTGCGCCTCTTGCACACGCATCTGATGCTGGATCGCAAGCTGATGCTGATCCTGGTCTCGCTGACCTCGCTTTTGCTGATCGCGCAGATCGTGGCGGGCCTGCGGTCGACGCCGCGGTTCTGGCGCAACTGGGGGCGGCCGCCGCCAATGGGCGTGCGCGCCCGGGCAATGCCGCGCAGCCTGTGGGGCGGTCTGCACCGCTGGGTCGCGGTGTGGAGCCTGCCCTTGCTCGTGGTCGTGGCGACAACAGCCCTGATCTATCTGGCCGAAGCCGTGGGGTTCGAGCAGACGCTGCCCGCGGCGCAGCCCACGGCGCGGACCCATGAGTTCGGGCTTCCTGCAGGCTTTGACGGTGCGGACCTGGCGCGTGCCCTGTCAGTGGCCGCCACCGCCCTGCCGGGGCTCGAGGTGCGGGAGATCTATCTCCCGATCCGGGCGGGCGAGGGGGTCCGCATCCGCGGCGATCTGACGGCGCTTCTTGTGCGGCCGCGTGCCAATACGGTCACGGTCGATCCGGATGATTTCAGCGTTCTGGGCGTGCATCGGGGGGAGGAGCTTTCGATCTATCGCCGCGTGATGGAGCTGGCCGACCCGCTGCACTTCGGCACCTTTGGCGGCATGCCCACGCGGGTTCTGTGGGCCGCGATGGGGGTGCTTGCAACCGGGCTTGCCCTATCTGGGCTGATGATCGCAGCTTGGCGCACCAGCCCTGTGCCAGATGCACCATCCCCCCGCGCTGCGGTGGGGGCAATCTTTGGCCCTGCACGTCTGGTGCTGGCGGCCACATTCCTTTTCGTGATCTCGATGTTGATCTTCACCCTTTTCCTGCAAGGTTCCTGACCCATGGCAAAACCCACCACCACCCTTCGCGACGCGCTGTCCCCTGGCAGGCCGAAGCGCATCCTTGTGACAGGGGGGGCGGGGTTTCTGGGCAGCCACCTGTGCACACGGCTGGTGGAGGCGGGGCATGACGTGCTGTGCATCGACAACTATTTCAGTGGATCGCGCGCAAACCTTGCTCATCTTCTTGACAGCCCGAACTTTGAACTTGCCCGCCACGACGTGACCTTCCCGCTCTATGTCGAGGTGGACGAGATCTACAACCTCGCCTGCCCGGCCAGCCCGCCGCATTACCAGTATGACCCGGTTCAGACGACCAAGACCTCGGTACATGGGGCGATCAACATGCTGGGCCTGGCCAAGCGCACACGAGCGCGGATCCTTCAGGCCTCCACCTCCGAGGTTTACGGCGATCCCACCGTCCACCCGCAGCGCGAGGACTACTGGGGCAACGTGAACCCGATCGGAATCCGGTCCTGCTATGACGAGGGAAAGCGCTGCGCCGAGACGCTGTTCTTCGACTATCACCGCCAGCACAACCTTGAGATCAAGGTTATGCGCATCTTCAACACCTATGGTCCCCGGATGCACCAGAATGACGGCCGCGTGGTGTCGAACTTCATCGTGCAGGCGCTGCAGGGTCAGCCGATCACCATCTTTGGCGAAGGCAAGCAGACGCGGTCTTTTTGCTATGTCAGCGACCTGATCGAGGGGATGGTGCGCCTGATGGAAAGCCCGGCAGGTGTGACCGGCCCGGTGAATATCGGCAATCCGGCGGAAATGACTATTCGCGAGTTGGCCGAGAAGGTCGTGGCGATGACCGGCTCGCGCTCGGAAATCGTCAACCGCCCGCTGCCGCAGGATGACCCGATGCAGCGCTGCCCGGACATCACACTTGCCCGCAGCGTACTGGGATGGGAGCCGAAGGTGCAACTGGACGAGGGGCTGGCCGCGACGGTCGCCTATTTCCGCGAGGTGCTGGCCCGGGGCGGACGCATGGAGGCTCATGGCGAATGACCGGCATGACACATACACGGTCTGCAAGCAGCGCGCTTCCGGCTAGCCTGGTCTGCATTGCACTTTGCATGGCCGCGATGCTGTGGGTCTTTGCCCTGAACGGCAACCCGTTGTTCTACTACGACTCACTCGACTATGTGCTGCGTGGCAGCAAGGCGCTGGCGCTGGTTCTTCCGGACAGCTGGCTGCGCGACCCCCTCGCCGAGGCCGAGCGTCTGAGCGGGGCAGCCATCGTGCGGCCGGAGGCCACCGACCATCTTGTGAATGCCTCTCGCTCGATCGTCTATTCGATGCTGATGGCGGGGTTTTATCAGCTGCATCTGCAGTCCTGGTTTCCGCTGTTTCATGCGGCCTGCGTACTGGCAGTGATCTGGGTCGCGACGCGGGTTCTGCTGCGCGCAAGGGGGGTGGAGCGCCCGGCGCTGCCGGTGCTGGTGGTGCCGTTTCTGGTCGCGGGCCTTGGCTCCATGCCGTTCTATGTGGGTTACCTCATGCCCGACATCTTTGCCGCGCTCATCCTGCTTTCGGCTGGTGTGATCACGCTGCACGGCAACCGCATGGTCTGGGGCGAGTGGCTGATCCTGCTTGCGATCAGCGGCATAGGTGTGCTGAGCCACCCGTCGCATCTGCTTTTGTCGGCCGCAATGCTACCGGGGGCCGCGCTCGTCGGCTGGGTCGCGTCGCGCCCGGGGGCACGGGGGGGGGCGGTTCTCGGACCGCTGTTCCTGATCTGCCTCGTGGCTCTGGCGGTGACAGAGCGGCTGGCCTTCATCTCTACGGTCAAGACGGTGCAAAAACAGGAGGTGATCTACTACCCGTTTCTCACCGCGCGCATGATCGCGGACGGGCCGGGACTGCGTTATCTGCAGGACAATTGCCCCGACGTGGCAATACCGACCTGCTTGCTGAATGACGCATTGCAGGGGTCGGACGACCCGATGCGCCTGACGGCCACCCACATCATCTTTGCTACCGAGCCGCGGATTGCCTCGTTCCGCCTGCTATCTTCGCAGGATCAGAAGAAGGTTGCCGATGCGCAGGTGGATTTCGCCCGCGCCGTGGCGTTGGACCGCCCTGCCGAAGTGCTGGGGGCGATTGTGCGCAACACCGGGGTCCAGCTTTTGATGAACGGGGTGGACATGACGGTTCCCGACCAGTCGCTGGTCGAAAAGACCGCGCCCGGCTACCCTTGGCTCGAACCTTCCCGCCTGTCGCATTGGCGGGGCTGGCTGGTCTATGCGGATCCGGCGCAAGCCGTGCTGAACGGCGTGGCTGCGCTTTTGCTGGTTGCGGTCGTTCTGTGGCCGGGCCGTTTCACCCGGACGGAGCGGTGCCTTGCGGTCTTTGTACTGATGGGGGTGCTGGCCAACGCATTTGTCTGCGGCGCAATCTCGCAGCCCGCGACGCGCTATGGGGCGCGGGTGATCTGGCTTCTGCCGCTGGTTGCGACTTTTCTTCTGGTCCTGCAGGGACGATTGGGGAAAGGGCGCGCGCGATGAACGGACGGCTTTCGATCACGCTGGTGATGCCCGCCTACAACGCCAATACCCTGTTGCCGCAGGTTTTGTCCCCCGTGCTTGCCATGCGCAGCGCGGGCGAGATCGACGAGGTGCTGGTCGTCGACGACTGCTCCACCGACGGCACGGCGGCGGCGGCGCGCGCGATGGGGGCCACGGTGATGGCGACGCCTGCGAATGGCGGGCCGGGGGTTGCGCGCAATCTGGCCGCCACGGTCGCGACGGGGGATATCCTGTGGTTCGTCGATTCTGATGTGATCGCGCAGCCGGGCGGACCCGCGCGCATCCGCGCCGCGATGGCGGCGACCGAAGTTGCCGCGGTCTTTGGCTCCTACGATGCAGATCCGGAGGGGGCCTACTGGTTCTCGCGCTACAAGAACCTCTTGCACCGCTTTCACCACCAGACCCCGCGCAGTGACGCCTCTACCTTCTGGGCGGGCTGCGGGGCGGTGCGGGCCACGGCCTTTCGCGCGGTCGGCGGGTTCGATACCGAAACCTACCGTCGCCCTTCGATCGAGGATATCGAACTGGGCTACCGGCTGAAGGCCGCAGGCGGGCGGATCGTGGTGGACCCCGCGCTCGAGGGAAAGCACCTGAAGGTCTGGTCCATCCGCCAATCTTTCCGCACCGACATCTTCCAGCGCGCCTTGCCCTGGGCGCGGCTGATGATCAGCCGCGAGGGGCTGACGGATGAGCTGAACACCAGCCAGGCCGAACGCGCGCGAGCGGGGATTGCACTTTTGCTGCTGCTGTCGATCCTCGCGCTGCCGTTCTGGCCAGGGCTGTGGCCGGTGCCGCTGGTCCTTGGCGCTGCGGCGGTGGCGGTCAATGTGGCGCTCGCCCGGTTCCTGGTACGGCATGGCGGCGTGATCTTTGCCGCGAAATCAATGGCCTATCACCAGTTCTATTACCTTTATGGCGCGACCGTCTTTGTGTGGTGCCTCATCGAATATCACATTCTTGGGCAAAGGGACCGTTTGCATGTGCGCTGAGGCTCAAACCCATGCGCGGTCAGCCGCCATCCGGGATCAGGGAATAGACGCCTTCGGGCAGATCGAACAGCGTGACGCCGCCGCCGCTGACAGCCACCTCCTGGGCCCCCACGGCCTGGCCCCGGTCGGTGACACCGCTGAGCGTGTAGGGCCCGTCGGCCAGCCCGCTAAGCTGCGCATCCGTTTTGTCGCGAACGCGCAGGATGGTGGCGATGCCCCCTTCGGGACGCAGGGCGGCCAGAACGGCGATGTCGCGGTCATCGCTGACCGCGTTGATCCGCACGGCCCCCGCCCGCCATGCGCGAAACACCACCGCCAGCATCCGGGTGTTCAGCGGCAGGGCAATCCCCTCGATCTGATCGCCCTTGAACATGGCATCAAGATAATAGCTGGCCGATGTGCCGGGCTTTCCGTCCGACACCTTGCGGGCGACCCCGTATTTCTGCCAGGCCGAAACATTGGCGACTGTCAGGTCCTCGATCAGCATGTCGATGTCGCCGTCGGTGAATTCCAGCATCGCGGTCTGCATCCCCATCTGCCGGGCCATACCCGCAATGGCGGGCAGTGCTGCGCTGCTGAATCTGCCGTAGCGGTGGTAGGCCAGCATATCCACCCGGTCTGCCGCACCGGGAACGGACGCCACGTCCTCCATGTAGGGGACGGCGCGTTCGGCCCAGGTGGTGGAGGGCGCGATGATCTGCGGCCGGTAGCCCGCCGTGGCCAGCCGGTCCGTCACCGCAACAATCGCCTCGCCGATGGCGCGGCCGTTCCAGTGGTCGGTGTTTTCGGGCTCGAGGATCATCTCCAGCGCGTCGGGAACAAAACCGTAGGTGATGTCGAGGTGCCGGAACGTCGCAAGGATGAGCTCGCCGTACTCCGCTGGATTCTCGCCCAGGGCGAGAACGGTGCGCCCGTCGGTCCAGTTGAAATCCACGAAGGTCAGCGTGACGAACAACCGCTCCCCCTGCGCCGCCAGCGCGCGCTGCATCGGCAACATCACATGGTCGACATGCAGGTCAAGCCCGGTGAACACGAAGCCCGCGGGGTTGATGACTGTGGGGTCGTCATTGTCATTGACCACTTCGTAAAGCGTGTTGCGGTGGTCAGTGTAGCTCAGCCGGCCGTCGATGAAGTCGCGCCAGCTGTCGCGCGGGTTCTCGGACCCGGAGGCGAGGTGAAGGCGAAGGTTGTTGATGCCGACTTCGGTGACAAGCGCAGCGGCGATGCGGTCAGCCTGGGGGATCCAGCTGCCATCGAACCGGTTGGCCTTCTTGTCGGTTTCCCAGACCCGGTCCGAAGTTTCCCAGCCACGGATGGTCTGGAATCGCTGGCCCGGGTCGATACTGATCGACACTTCGGCCCGGGCGACGGTCACGCTGAACACAAGGCTCGCTGCCAGCAAGAGCGGGGCGAGCGCGGGCAGTCGGATCATCGGGGGCCTCGGGTGATTGCTGTGGCGGGCAGGGGTCACGGTGCCTTGTATGACGGGCGGAGGCGCAGATGGCAACTTTCCTTGTGACGGGGGGCGCAGGTTTCATCGGCGGTCATCTGGTGGAGGCGCTGATTGCGCGGGGCCATGAGGTCCGGGTCTTCGACAACCTGTCGACCGGCAATCCGGCGACGATTTTCGGGCTTGCCTCGCTGGTGACGGGCGATATCCGCGATGCGGCGTCGGTGATGCAGGCCATGGCAGGGGTGGAAGGGGTGTTCCACCTGGCTGCCATCGCCTCGACCCAGGCCTATCTGGCGGATTGGGCTGCGTCCTCGGCGGTGAATGCGCAGGGCGGTCTTCATGTGTTCGAAGCGGCGGCGCGGTCGGGCGTGCCGGTGGTCTACGCCAGTTCTGCTGCGGTTTACGGCGAGCCGGAGGCGCTGCCTCTGACCGAGCAGGCGCGCACCCATCCGCTTTCGGGCTATGGCGCCGACAAGCTGGCGTTGGACCAGCATCGGCTTGCAATGGCCGACATGCTGGGGCTGGCTGCAACGGGGCTGCGGTTCTTCAACGTCTATGGGCCACGCCAGCTGCGCGGCTCACCCTATTCGGGGGTCATCACCGCCTTTCTTGACCGCTGGGAAGCGGGAGAGCCCTGGACTATCTTCGGCGATGGCGGGCAGACACGGGATTTCGTCTATGTGGGCGATGTGGCTGATGCGCTTTGCCGTGCGATGGACAGGGTGCGCGACGGGCAAGCCGGCGTCTACAACGTCTGTTCGGGCCAACCCACCTCGATCCTCACGTTGATCGATGCGATGGCTGTGGCTCTGGGTGCGCGGCCAGTGGTGCGCCACGGTCCCGCCCGCCCGGGTGAAATCCGCGCGTCGCTCGGCGACCCTGCCGCCGCAGCCCGAGCGCTTGGGTTTCGCGCAACGACCCCGCTTGCGACCGGCATAGGCGCAATCCTCGCAGATTTGGCCAAAGCGCGCCCCAGACGTGACACATTGGTTAATCAAGATGTATGGGTCGGACATGACAGACGCGCCGACCACGATGACAGGCGTCGAAAAGGCGCCGAAAGGCTCAGGAAAGGTTCCGCATGAACTCCGCCATCAAGCACAATGCGACCGCGAGCGCGGTGCGCGCCAATCCGCTGGAGGGGATGAGCCTCAGCGTGGTTATTCCGGCTTACAACGAGGAACACGCCGTGCGCCATACCGTGCATGACGTGGACAACATCCTCGCACCGCTAGGCATTCCCTATGAGGTCATCGTCATCGACGACGGATCAAAGGACCGCACTTTGGCCGAGGCCGAGGCGAGCGGGGCGATGGTGCTGGCCAACCAGGTGAACCTTGGTTACGGCGCCACGCTGAAACGCGGTGTCCGGGCGGCACAATTCGAATACCTCGCGATCATGGATGCCGACGGCACCTATCCTGCACGTTATCTGCCCGACATGCTGGCGCTTTGCCGAGATCAGGACATGGTCGTGGGGGACCGGGGCGCTGCGATGAAGAACGTGCCGCTGATCCGCCGCCCGGCGAAGATGTTCCTCAACAAGCTCGCGTCCTACCTCGCGCAGCGCAAGCTGAACGACATCAATTCGGGCCTTCGGGTCTTTCGCAAGTCGGAACTGGTGCCGTTCCTGCCCCTCTTGCCCGATACATTCTCTTTCACCACGACGATCACCCTGTGCATGAGCTGCAATGGCAAGCGGATGATGTACACGCCGATCGACTACGGTCGGCGGGTGGGCAGATCAAAGATCCGGCCGATGGATTTCATCAACTTCACCATACTCGTGCTCCGGGTCATGGTGCTGTTCAACCCGTTGCGCGTGTTCATCCCGCTGGGATTCTGGCTGGGCGTCGTTGGCGTCTTGAAGCTGATCTATGACATCTACCTGGAAAACCTCAGCGAGACGGCGGTGTTCTGTTTCCTTGCCGCGATCATGATCTGGTCACTTGGGTTGATCGCCGACATGATCGCCCGCCTGCATCTGAGGCCCTGAGCCATGGTTCCCGCAACGAGATCCAGGGTGCTGCGGAAATGGGCGATCCGCGCGGGCGGCTCGGCGGCGTTTCTGGCGCTGCTGTTCTGGCTCTTGCCGCGGGATGCGATTGTTGCGGCCATCACGCGCGTGCCGCCGAGCACGTTTCTCTTGATCACTCTGGCCTTCATGGCCAGCCATGTGGCGGCAGCGGCCAAATGGTGGCTGGTGATCGGCCGACCGGTGCCGTTCCTCTTTGCGCTGCGCGCGCACTATGGCGGATTGGCGGCCAACCTCTGCCTTCCGGGCGCCATTGGCGGCGATGCGATGCGCGCGGCGGTGGTGCACGGCGCTGCGGGAAATGCCCCGAACCTCGCAGCGGGCGCGGTCTTTGACCGGCTGGTGGATGTCGTGGCGCTGGTCATCCTGTCGCTCGGCGGTCTGATGGTCCTGCGGGCCGAGGGGGTGGATGGACAGGTATCGGCCCTTGCCGCCGTGGGGCTGATTGCGGTTGCGGTCATCGTCTTCGTGCTGATGCCGCAAGCAATCCGGGCGGTCTGGCGGCTTGCGCCGCGCCTGCCGGGGGGCGATTTCGCGCAGCGTACGGCGGACTCCATGCAGGCCTTGACCGTGCGGCCGGTGTTTCTGGCCAGTTTGGTCACAGTATCGACGGCAATTCAGGGCACGCTCGTCTATCTCTCCTGGCTGCTTGCCGCGGCGGCGGGCCTCGAAATTCCGCTGGAAATCTGGGCCTTTGCCTGGCCGCTGGCTAAAATTCTCGCGATCCTGCCGATTTCGCTCAACGGCCTTGGCGTGCGCGAGGCGTCGCTTGCGGCGTTGTTGGTGCCGTTTGGCGCCGTCTCGGCCACAGTGGTGGCGGGGGGGCTGGCCTGGCAGGGGGTGTTGTTCCTGACCGGGGCAATCGGCGGATTGATCCTGCTTTCGGGCCAACAGGCCCGCAAGATTGCAGAAACATGAACGGGATGATCCGATGACATATCAAGGACGGGATGATCCGATGGAGTTCAAGACCCTGCGCGCCGGGGCCGACCGCCCGCTTGTGCGCATCCTTGGTGCCGGGCCTGCGGGGGTTGCTGCCGCCTATGCCCTGCGCAAGGCCAACCTTGCGGCGGTGGACGTGCTGGAACGCGCGCCGGCGATGGGCGGCAATTCCAGCTCCTTCCAGATCGAGGGGATCTGGTGCGACTATGGCTCACACCGGTTCCACCCGGTGGCGGACCCCGAGGTTCTGGGAGATGTGCAGGCGATCCTTGGCGACGATCTTTTGTTGCAACCCCGCCATGGCCGCATCCGGCTGGGCGGGCGGTGGGTGCATTTCCCGCTGAAGCCTGCCGATGCGATGCTCCGCTTGCCGAAAAGCTTCGCCGCCTCCCTGATGTGGGACAGCCTCTCCAAACCCTTCCGCAAGAAGCCGAAGGCCACTGCGCCCACGTTCTCGTCGGTCCTATACGACGGGCTTGGCCCGACGATTGCCGAGAATTTCTACTTTCCTTACGTGCGCAAACTCTGGGGCCTCGACCCTGACAAGCTGGCCGTGACACTCGCCGAGCGCCGGGTCTCGGGCAATTCGGTGGCGAAAATCCTGTTCAAGATGGCGCGCATGCTGCCGGGTCTGCGCTCTCCCACGACGGGGCGGTTCTTCTACCCCCGCCGCGGCTTTGGCCAGATCACCGAAGCGGTCGCCGCCAAGGCCGCCGGGGCCGGCGCGCGGTTCCGTCTGGGCTGCGAGATCACCAGAATAGAGCGGGAAGGCCACCGCGTCCGCGCCGTCTGGACGCGGGAGAACGGGCTGGACCACAGGCATGAGGCGGACCAGATCTATTCGACCATCCCGCTGACGACACTGGTAAAACTTATCGACCCGCCGCCTCCGCCCGAGGTGTTGGACGCCGCCCGCGCGATGCGGTTTCGCGGCATGATCCTGCTTTATCTCGTGCTGGAAACCGATCAGTTCACCGAATTCGACGCCCATTACTTCCCCGAGTTGTCGATCCCGATCAGCCGCATGTCCGAGCCGAAGAATTACAACTCTGCCGCCGGGCCGAAGGGGGTAACGGTCCTTTGTGCCGAGCTTCCGTGCGACCCCGGTGAAAAGTGGTGGTCGATGAGCGACGAGGACCTGGGCGGCGCCTTTGTCGGCTGGCTCGGCGATCTCGGCCTGCCTGTCACTGTCCCCGTGCGTCGGTGCGAGACGCGGCGTCTGGGGCAGGCCTACCCGGTCTATGACGTGGGGTACGAGGCGAATTTCGCCGTGATGGACGATTGGCTTTTGAACCTCGACGGGCTCTTGAACTTTGGCCGTCAGGGGCTGTTTGCGCATGACAACACCCACCACGCCTTTGCGATGGCCTACCGCGCGGCCGAGGTTTTGCGCCCCGATGGTGGTCTCGACAAGGACGCCTGGGCCGCGCACCGCGCCGAATTCCAGTCGCACCGGGTCGAGGATTGACGATGCCCGCGCCTGCTGTCGATATCCTGATGTATCATTCGATATCCGATGCGGGCGGACCCACGTCGATCACACCGCCGATTTTCGCCGCGCAAATCGACGCGATTGCTGCTGCCGGCGTGCCTGTCATCACGCTAGATGATCTTCTGGCGGCCAAGGCCGGGCAAAAGGCGCTGCCGTCCCATTCGGTAATCCTGACCTTTGACGACGGTTTCGGGGATTTCGCCGATGCGGCCTGGCCGGTGCTGCACCGCCTGGGCTTTGCCGCGATCGTCTATCTGCCCACCGATCACATCGGCCGGCGCGAGGCGTGGCGGGGTGCAAACCTGCCGCCCCGGCGGCTGATGTCCTGGCCCGCGATCCGTGATCTGGCGCAGGCAGGGATCACCTTTGGCAGCCATACCGTGAGCCATCCGGACCTGAGTGCGCTGCCGCCCGAGGCCGTGGAGGCCGAACTTTCCGTCTCTCGCCGCCGGATCGAGGACAAGCTTGGCCGGAGCGTACGCCACTTTGCTCCGCCGTATGGGCGCAGTTCGGCCCCTGTGCAGCAGGCGATCCGCAGCCACTATGCCACCTCGGTCAGCACCGAACTGGGACAGGCCGGTCTGGACAGCGATTTTTTGAACCTGCCGCGGCTGGAGATGTTCTATTTCCGCGATGGCGCTGCCTGGCGGCGCCACCTTTCAGGGCGGGGGGCGCCTTACCTCAACCTCCGCCGCGCGCTGCGTGCGGTGCGCGACCTCACGTCCCGACC
>Ga0105044_10003743_pt1 | contig 20850 bp, 21 predicted proteins | sample MAT01_FD_78092 | JGI IMG/M metagenome (GOLD analysis project Ga0105044, IMG submission 78092) | Freshwater microbial communities from Lake Fryxell liftoff mats and glacier meltwater in Antarctica - MAT-01 | ecosystem: Environmental > Aquatic > Freshwater > Ice > Liftoff microbial mat | place...
ATTGAGAGACATGTAGATATGTTCCTGAACGTTATCAAAACCCTGCTTTTGAAAAAAACTGATAGCGGGCTGATTGTCGGCGGACGTATCAATAATCATCATTCTAACCCCCTGCTCTTTCATACGGTATGTGATTTCCTTGAACAGGCCGCTGCCCACCCCACCCTGCTGGATATCCTTGCGAACCCCCAACCAGACCAGGTAACCATATTTCCAGGGTGAATTATGTTTCTTTACGGTCGTTCCCAGGACAAAGCCGAGAATTTTATCTCCGGCCTCGGCAACCAGACAAAGTTCATTGTCAGAATTAAAAAGGGTTGTGATCTCGTATTCATCCCAGGTCCTGTAGAGGCTGATTGAATATTCGGCAGTGAAAAGCTCCTCACCGATATGAAAGACTTCCGAAAAATCATCGATAGTCATGTCCCTTATGCGGACGACCTCTTTGGGTGGCGGTGTTTCAGACATGCGTTGATCCCCTTTGCAGCAGACTTTAACCAGATTAAATCCACTGTTGAAATGATAGCTTTTTATCTGAAGCCCGTAAATCTCTAAAAGATAGAATTGACACGTTTTCTAAAACATGACTAAATCACTAAGCATCATAAGTTTAAAACCGATTCAAACTTTCAAGGAGTCATAGATAACAATGAACAAGAAACTGATACCAGCAATATCATTTGGCATAGCCGTACTGCTGATTGGAAGTATTGCATATGCATCCGACAGAAGAAAGAACGCAAAAGCCACAGACCGCCTTGACAACAAAATTCATGAAGAGGAGCTCCTGCGGAACGAGCTTCTTGAAGCGGTTGAACCGATTGAACCATTGGAAATTAAATCAATGGACGTGGACAACATCAGGACTGTTGCAGCTATCAATCTTGATGAGTTAAGAGATGACGCCGCACCGGACAAAAAAGGCAAATAAAGCACAACAATACAAATATTTTTGTGAGTAGTTCGGATCTGCCGCTAAAGATCCCCTCACTCTGCGGGGGAGGGTTAGGGAGGGGGCAAACTGCTGCAAACGCAACCTCCTCCCCCCTCCCAACCTTCCCCCGCTGGGTGGAGGAGCTACATACAGCGGCGGATTAGAACGATTCAGGAATGTTTTTGTGTAAATATCGGTTTTAAAGATTCAAAATTCATTATTCAAACTGAATAGTCCTTAAATTATTTTGGCTGCGGGGATAGGATTTGAACCTGTGACCTTCGGATTATGAGGATAAATATTCAGGGTTTTTACGCGTCAAACCTGATCCTCAATCGTTACATCCCGCCAGACGGTTATTAAAACTGCAAAGAGTACCGGTCCAACGATCAAGCCGAGAATCCCCAGCACAATAACACCGCAGATAGCTCCAAGAACAATTGCCGGTACTGGAATGGATTTCTGTGTCCCAATGACAAGAGGACGGATGGCATTATCCGCAAGACCAACAAAAAATATACACCAGATACCAAGAAGTATTGCCTTGAAAAGAGCTCCGTTAAAGACAACATAAACTAACACCGGTACCCAGACTATGCCCGTGCCTACAACCGGTAGTAGTGCCGCCAGAGCCGTCAAAGCCGCCCAGAACAGAGCATGAGGAACGCCAGCGGCATAATATCCGATTCCGGCAGTAGCGCCCTGTACTATACAGGTAAAAACTGTACCAACAGTAACTGCAGTAGTCGTGGAACGAATCTCGGACAAATAGCGGTGAATTTTATCAGGATTGGTGGCAAAACGGGAGATAGTAGCGGCCATAATACGTTCACCGTCACGGTAGATGAAAAACAGTACGAAAAGCGCTACCGCCAGGATAAAGAATAGTTCACCCAGATTTAACGCGGCATTGGTGGCAAGATCCAGAAAATATCCAGAAGCTGCCGCAGCAATTTTTGCTCCGACACCTGAAAGATCAACACCGTAGCTTTCTCCCAGAGCCAGTAACTCACGCACAAACAGATACTGACTAAAGGCGCCTGATCCGCTTGTAGTAAGAGCCAGAACCAGCTGTTCACCTTCCAGGTACCATTCAGCTGCATTTTCAACCATCATGACAATCAGCGCTGCAGCCGGTAATATGAAACAAAACGTCATGGCAAGAACCATCAAAGCTGCGGCCCGATCTGGATGGTCGGGCAATTTCCTGGCTAGACGTTCATAATAAGGAAATGTAGCAGTTCCGATGATCAGCGACCATGCCAGTGGCTTGACAATCGGTGCTACCAGCAGGCCAAACAGACCGATTGCAGCAACAGTGGCCAGGGCAGTCATTATGCTGAGGTATAGCCTCTTATCCATTATCGATACTTCCGGATCTATGGGGCTCACGATGTATATGCGAAATCATTGTATTATCCTTTTTCTCAATCAAAAAAAACCCGCCTGAGCGGGTTTTTCATCAATACTGTTTAACAATGATAGAAACTTCAAGTCGAGTTTTCATCATGGCTTAATTGAAAAAATATCTGACTCCGATTGTCGTTGAAATTGATGTAGGATCGAAACTTCCCACTTTGCCGGATGAGTTTTTGATATCCGCATCCGGAGCAAGTACAAGTTTTGCCTCTGCGGTCAGTGCCAGTTGCTTGGTCAGGAAGTAATCAACACCTACAGCGCCATGAACGCCTACAGCTGTATCCACACTGCGCCCTTGATCAGCATCATTTATCAGAATGTCAAGTCCGGCTCCAACATAAGGAACTACCTTAGGAAAGTTAGAGGCAAACCGGTACTGTCCGCCAAACGAAAGATTGGTAACACCAAAATTGCCATGGTCCGAATCAAATGAAGTGCGTGTTATGTCCACCTCGGCAGCGAAATGTTTATCAATCCCGTAAATAATACCACCGCCTGCAATAAAACCTGCATCGGTTTTGTTATTAAATGGACCGTAGTCACCATTGGAAGGTATCAATACACCAACTTTTCCGGTCACCCCGATTTTTCCTTTAATGTCGTCGGCAATTGCGGTCCCGACTGTTAAAGAAAATGCTGCCGTTGCACATGCTAGGACAAGAAGTTTTTTCATGATTTTAATTCTCCATTTCACTTATAGTAGTGTTATTTCCCCAGAACCTTTTTGCACTGGCCGACTTTTCCCTGAACGATGCCGCCAATCTTTTCTATGGTTCCTGAAACCTGCAATTTGGGATTATCGCTCAGTTTACCAACCACCTCTTTTGTTTTACCCTTCAACTCGTGCATCGTTCCTTCCGCCTGGTCTCTAGTACTTGATTTCATGGTATCCTCCAGCTAATTTGTTGCAGAACGCCCGTCAATACTCCTGTTCTGCTAACATAGAGACGAGCAACTAACGTGCCAGAGAGGTTCTATGCATTCGGAAAGGGCAAGACGGTGATTATTCGAAGCAATGTAGAAATTAAGAATTCAATGGATAAGAAAAATCCGTCAGATAAATCCGTCATGCTTAACATAACTGCCAGATATGGCGGTCCCGCAAGACACCAACTGTTGACTGCTTCCCGTATCTGCTTTAATCAATGAGATGTTTGTGCCAATATCAGCATCAAATCAAAAACTCACAATACACACACCTGCCCTTGTGCGCTTCAATTAAAAATACTCATGATATTAAAGACATAAAGTATTTTATGGACAAATGATCTATGTCATGCACGTTATGATATGCCACTCAATTCCAGATTACTTCTGCGACCAATATTCTTATACCTCCCTAATCGCAGTTCTTGGCACCTTAAATGCTAACTATACATATGATACAAAATTCCAATGGAGGTAGTTCCGTATGAAAAAGATTCTTTCTGCAGTAATCTCAACTCTCGTAGCAATGTCATTCACCGCAGTAGCATTCGCTGCAGATGCTTACAAACCAGCACCAGACGCACCTGCTGCCGTCTCTGCTTCTGATAATGCTCAGACTGATGCAAAAACTGCAAAAGCAGAGGCAAAAGCCGCCAAAACAAATGCGGATGCTGAAACCAAAGCTGCTAAATTAAAGAAAAAAGAAGATGCCAAAGCAGCCAAGGCAAAAGTAAAAGCCGACGCAAAAGCAGCTAAAGCAAAAGCTGCAGCAGATGTAAAAGCAGCAAAAGACGCACCAGTTCCAGTTGCCAAGTAACTTTTCCATCAGTATTTAATTAAAGGGCATGCCCATTAAATCGGGTATGCCCTTTTTCGATCCTACTATTTGAGTAACGACAGGAAAAAGGAAGCAGCCCATGTCCATGATACTTTATCTAATCGGTTTTGCGTTTGTAATTGGTGGAATTGCGTGGGCTCTTGTAGGCGCGGGGGTAACAACTCATTATGTGATGATCACGGTTATCATACTTGTCGGCATTGCAATCCTGACCGGAGTAACACGTACCCGGACGAGAGACTGATTATGAATCTCCGGCATTACTTATGCTCCAAACTGATCCGCCGCTGGAGAGTTAACTGGTTCTTGTGCTCTCTTGTCTTTATTGCCATGTAATCATTCTTGCTCAAATCAAAGAGCTGTTTCGGGAAGCGTGACGTAAGATCGTGCCACTCGCTTATTCTCCTGTTGAAACGACTTTCTTCGGGATAGCGCGAAGTATTCATAAAAGACTGAATTGCGAAATAATAACGGACAGCACTACGCTCCAGCGCCCCGCGCGGCCCACCGATATAAACCGGTCTGCCGTTTCCATCCTTGCCTGTAACAGTAAAACCCACCTTATTATGTCCGATTGTAGCAAAGTAGATCTTTGTCGCCAGGCGCAGTGCCTTGCTGTCGCTATAGGTATAACTGACATGGGCAAAGGTTTTTCCTCCCTCCATCGGAATAGCTTCAAACCTCATCCTGTGGTCTCTGGTTCCATAAGGACCTACATCTGCCATAAGTTTGATGTCTAAATAGCCCTGATGATCAACATTCCTGAAACGGGTAATCACAGGGGTCACATCCTCCGGAGGCTGATATGATTTACGGCCAAGATAAAAATTCAGAAACCAGCTACCGGCAACTTCGTCATAGGAGCAGGCCTTGATATTTGAATGAAGGAAGACAATATCACACCAGTTGCCCGGAACCTTGAGTGTGCCGTAAATATTGCTGAAAGAATCATTAAAGATCCCGTAAACATCAACATGCACCTTTTCATCACGCTCGTACGATTCAACATAAAGCGGAAGACCAAAACTGTTTGACTCAAGCCTGGCCAAATTTCTGCGATAACTGTCAAGCAGTACGGTTTCGGACTTCTTTATCTTTTCTGCAGCTAAAGCACATTCAGCATAAAAAAGATTCACTGTCACGAGAACTATAATAAAAAAGTTAACAAGCTTATTCATCCGATTCTCTCATATCAATATTCATTCAACTTCGCCTCTTATTCCAGTTCCAAATCAAAGATGGATTCAAGGCGGCGAGGATTGAGGTGACGTAGGCATACAACCAGTATGTTGAGGAGCCGAAGACGAGCCAACGAAGAAGACGCTTTGATCTGGAATTGGAATCACAACCATCGAACGAACAGATTCACAAACCACTCCCGTATCTTAAGCAGCATTGACCGTTTTTTCCACTCTTCAAGTTTGATCTGTCTGGAACCAGCAAGATCACTGACAAACATTTTTTCCATTTCTGCGGCAAACTCACGATTCAGAATAATTGCATTCACCTCGTCATTATGCAGCATACTCAGAAAATCCATATTGGTAGAACCGACCGTTGACCAAACGTTGTCTATCACCGCAGTTTTAGCGTGCAGCAGTGAAGTGGTATGTTCGTATATTTTTACGCCTGACTTCAATAACGAAGAATAATGATATCTCTGTGCATGTAACGCCAAACTGGAGTCGGTTGTCCCTGGGAGAATGATCTTTACATCAACACCACGTACAGCAGCAGCATTAAGCGCATTAATAATCTGGTCATCAGGCATGAAGTAGGAATTCGTCAGATAAATGGAGTGTTCAGCGAAGGAGATGACCGACACGTAAACAATAAACGGTATCCTGTTGCTCTCACCAGGGGTGCTACCGATTACCCGCACCAGCGCTTTCCCTTCCTCTTTCAAAGCCGGGTAATAGTTGCGATTTACAGGTTTAGGCCCCTTCTGTTTATGCCAGGTATCAAAAAATAACTTCTGGAATTCTGCAACTGCCGGACCATTAATCTGAACATCCGTGTCACGCCAGTGAATAGGTGTCTTTTTGCTCTGTTTTCGTTTCAGGGGATTACTTGAGTAGACCTTGCTGATATTGATGCCACCGATAATGGCTACTTTACCGTCCACGATCAGTATCTTGCGATGATCACGCTGCGTCAGGTTCCATTTATCAAGCCCTTTCAACGGATTGACCGGATTGAATCCAACCACAAGAATTCCGCTGTCGCGCAACTGTTGAAAAAAGGCATCAGGGGTATTGATGCTGCCCACACTGTCATAAATCAGATTAACCTGAACACCTTCCTTCTGTTTTTGCATCAGCAGTGCGGCAAATTTTCGACCGGTTTCATCATCTTCAATAATATAACTTTCCAGGTTGATATGGTCTTTTGCATTTTGCAGTGCCTTGAACATTGCGGCATATGCAGCCTGGCCATCGGCCAGCAGTCTGACACTGTTGCCCTTTGTCAACGGGCTGTCTGAAACAGATTCTACAACGGCCGTATGGCGTGCCAGAATATCCGTTGGATCAACCGAATTCTTCAACCTCTCCATAATAGCTTTGCTATTCCGGGAAGATAAAAGACCTTTGGAGGAAACTATCTGACGAGGGTTCTGTTCCGCAGAAGATTCATTAATTTTATCGGACACATTCGGCAGAGAAGCACAGCCATTGCAGATACTCAGCTGGAATGCCAGCATTAGAAACAGGAATGTTTTAAGTGTTGCTTTCATATTCCACTTCCATGGCCGTTGACTGATTCAGAGTCAGGTTCGACCTCAAGCACAGCAATAATCTGGGCTCCCAAAAGTACAATCAATGCTGCAACCTCTATACTAAGCAGAGCAACCACTGTGATCGTGATTGAACCGTATATTACATTTAAGGTTGATATGGTCGCGTAATACCAAACCAGTACCCTGCGGGTGATCTCCCATAAAACTGCTGCAAATATCCCGCCGATCAAAGCATGACGAAATCGGATCTGCACCACGGGCATTACAAGATAAACAGAAGTAAGCATCAGTACCTCACCAATTATCCCGAGCAAATAGAGTGATACACCGGTTGAGCCGCCAAGGTCCAAACTCAGCCCTTGAACCAGGTAAACCCGTTTTTCAAGAGTTTCAAGCAATCCAACAACAAATGATACAAGTACGATACCCACACCAATAATAAAAATGTAAACATATGGAATTATGGCTGAAGCCAGAAAGCTGCGGCGTTTAAGGCTGACACGCTGAGAAAAGATCACAGCCATGGCTTTTTCAAGCATTGAAAAAGCGGTAGAACTAAAAAACAGCATACCTGAAAAACCAATCACTCCAACTACCTTGCGGTTTTCAAGAAAAGATAACGCCTGTTCTGTCAAGGTCGCGGCATAACCGGGTATTACCATTTCCAGATAGGTTGACAGGGTTATAATCAGTGTCTGCTCTTCTATAAACTGCGTCAGCACTATCAAGGCTATGATTGAAAGGGGTATAATGGACAACAGGGTGTAATAGGCTACAGCTCCGGACAGCAGGAGTATCTGATTCTTTATGAACCCTCGACCTAACCGCTTTAAAAAGCTGAGGAAGCTAAACGAAAAACCATATTTACCTTGAGCTTTATTCATGTGTTACATATTCGATAATTTCAGCTCCAGATTTGAGGACAATTCTAATTTCAAATTAACCTTATAAAGCAGTTAACCACCGTCCTGCTGCCGCATATGGCGGCAGCAGGTCAGTCCAACTGTACTACTCGATTGTCATCACGTTTTTTACGCTCTTGACGCCGTTAACATCGCTGGCAAGCTTGGTGGCAAGTTTCATTTCACTTGCATTTCCTGCCTTACCACTCAACGTTACTACTCCATTTTTTGTCACAACTTTGGTTTTAAGAGCACTGGTCGAGCGGTGATACATCAGCGTCATCTTAACCTGGGTGGTAATTGATGAATCGTCTATCTTTTCACCCACTGTCCGCGAAGCTTTGGTTGACTTTTTGATAACCATCTCATTGTTGACATCTTTAACGCCATCCACATCCTTCGCATATTCCGTCGTCAAATCCTTTTGCACCTGGCTGACAGCATTGCCACTCAGTGTCACAATTCCGTCTTTAACATTTACTTCTGTAGTAGAGCTACTCACGCTTTTGTGAAACAAAAGTGTCATCTTAACTTTGTCTCGGAGCCACTCATCTGAGTTTGCTGTAGCAGGTGCGCCCTTGACTTCCAGTTTATTATCAACACTTTTTACACCAGGGAGATCAGCAACAGTCTCCTGAGCCAGTGATATGTGCGATTTCTGCATTACCGTTCCGGTAATGGTAACCACTCCGTCCTTGGACTGGATTTTTATATCATCGCCCTTGAGATAGGTCTTAAAAACATAGGATTGTTTGGCCGATGATTCGATACGGCTGTCGATTTTAGATGCATGGACAGGTACGGCGAAAACCATTAACGCCATTGCTGCAACCACTACTGGAACTGAATATTTTGCTTTCATTTAAAATCTCCTTAAAATTTCTGCTATTATTTTTTCATCATTTTTTTGCCAGGCTTTTTCGTATCAGCCTTCATTGACATCATTTTGGACATATTCTTGAATTGATCATCAGTCAGAATAGTCCGGATGTCTTTCATGGTTTTCAACAATTCAAGATGATAGGCTGTTTTAATCTCGGCAATTTTTTTAACGGCTATGCCAGCTTTTTCCAGGTTGAAGTCCTTTATATCCATGATTTCAGCAAGTTCAATTTCTGCGATCCTGTGATCAGCCTTGAATTGGGCCTGCTTCTTTTGTAAATCATTATGAAGTGGCTTGATCTTGATAATCTGCTCGTCAGTCAGGCCCATGCGGCCTGAATGTGCGACGCACATCCCCATCATGTCACCCATCTTGTCCATATTGCCCATTTCCATCATTTTTCCGTGACTTTCACCGTGATGCATCGGCATATCTTTCATCTCTGCAAAAACCGTTACCGGAAGGCTGAGAGCCATCAAGGCAATTACAGCTATCAGGGTTGTCAGGGTATTTTTTGTTTTCATGGTATGATCTCCTGGTTGTGTTGTTAAAATTGCTTCTTAATTCCTTGATTCCGAAGGCATCAATATCTTCAAAAAGTATCATGCAGCAGATGCCGGATCTTTCATGGCATGCTGCTGCATGACACTTTGTTCTCACTATTTGCCCAGAACCTTATTGATCTGACCAACCTTGGACTGCACTTTGCCGGCAATTTTTTCACCGGTACCTTCACCTTGTAGTTTTGGATTGTCGGTTATTTTTCCGGCAGCCTCTTTGACAGCACCTTTTGCTTCGTGAAATTTGCCTTCAACCTGATCTTTAGTACTTGATTTCATGGTATTCTCCTTGTTTAATTTCAATTTTGCTTCTGACATCTTCTGCTAAAACCTGAATCCGAGGTTAGCTGTCGTAATAAAACCGTCCAGCAGGACATGTTTTCCGCCGAAAGATGGCTCGGCCCAGAGATATTTACCTTCCAGACCGGCAAACATGGTTGGTGTGAAGTTTATGTTAAAACCTGCACCGGCGTGTAAACCATAGGTAACTTGAGTAGATCCGTTATAACCGCCATTATTACCGCTGGTTTTCAGATCAGTAATGTAAGCCCCGATTCCGCCCAGACCATAAGGCTCAAAGATACCTATAGGCAGGAACACTTTCCCGGTCGCAATCAGGGGCACGACTTTCAACATGGTTTTACCAGGCTGTGCTGCTGGAGATCCCTGGCTCTGGAAATAGCCGGCTCCCAATTCCAGTGCCAGCATCGGCATAAAATAATGGCCGATAGCTACTTCACCGGCAAAACCTGTCTTGCTGTCAAAATGGGTCGTACTTCCGCCGTTGAAAGTGTCAAGGTCGAAAGATTTACTGGGCGAATACATACCACCCTTGAGAACAACGTAGTTAGATGGGCCATTGACTGTGTCCTGAGCTGATGCGACTGTAGCCATTCCCAATAATGCCATCGCCATAACCATCGACACGATTTTTGTTTTCTTCATAATTTCTCCTTGTAAATAAATTTTTTTTCTGCAACCAATATTTTCAACTTCCTGAATTCACAATGTTGCTTTTGCATTGCTACCTCCTTTGATACTGGTCGGATATAAAAAACAGCTTATACATTCGACATGCACCTCCCAAAAGGGTGTTTTTTTATTAAAAATGTTTTGTAGTTACACTCCGTATAATCTCACCGATAGCGACATATGCTAGACAAAGATCACAACAGAACCCAATGTTCTGCCTTGATAGATAAAAGGCAACTAACGTGCCAGAGATGGTCTCTGACCCAGCAGAGCATAACTTACTGATTGTGTTTGGTAATTTAAATCAGAGCCATCATCTCGCAGGGGAAAGCCGCAAACAGAATCCGTCATGTTTAGCAAAACTGCTGTATATGACAGATTCTATCTGCAGATTTATTCTTGATCCAAACAACGGTTATCATTGAATGTAACGGGCCTGCTGATTTTCCAGGTAATCGTTCTTAAGTGGTAGCCATAGATGGAAAATTTGAAATCAAATTTCAATTAACAGCCGATTGTGTTTTCGATCTTTCCAACTGCCCTTATCAGTACGGCCGCTTCGAAATTCGTCTTTGTATATTATTGCCCAGCCGGATGCTCGATGGAATCCAACAACTTTTTTCTTTTCCAGCAGTTTATCCAGATCATCAACAAGTATTGAACCAACAGAACCGTTATCAAAAATCACAGGTATCTTCATGTCTTTATTCCTCCAGCTAAAGCAATTCGCAAATATCATGCCGGGGACAAAAAAAGATAATAACCATGTAAATACCTTATAATACTGGGTAAAATATCAATTCTAAATTTAAAACAGTAATAAAGCCGTCAAGACACCCGTCATATTTTACAAAACTGCCATAAAAGATAAATCAGATTAAAGCTGAATAATTTTCTTATTTTTCAACTATTTAAGGAGCCTCTCCCCCAAAGACTTGTATTTAATTAACTTTTGTCTTGATTTTGCCGGAGCTTTCAACGTACCTGCACTTATTCGCCTCAAGGCGTCCTCGGTAATGGAAAGAAATTCTCTGTAGTCATCCTTTGAAAAAGCTTTATTCGCTGCCCGGATGTATCCGCCAACAGTTCTGAAGCGATAATTTTTGGGAGAACTTGATGGAGCAACCTCTGTTTGCGGCGGCTTGTTCAATTGCACTGCTGGTGGCGGTATGACAGGTGGGGGTATGACTGGTGACGGTTCAACAACAGTTGTCGGTCTGTAAACAGGTGGGGTGGGAGGCGACAGGGGATTGGGGTTTTCCAGCCGGGCGGCCGGGTTATATATGTTTGACGCGGGATTATTGATGCGAGTCGCCGGGTTGTACATGGTATTCGCAGGGTTATGTATCGGATCAGCCGGGTTTTGAATCGGATTCACGGCTGCCGAGGCCGTTGCAAGCAGACAAAATACAATAGCAGATCCGGCGGCACATATTCTCAGAACAATCATAGTATATTCCTCACTCACTAAACCTGCGGGTTAAACCAGGATTTCAACATCTGTGTACATAGAGGAGGAATTGCACCGCCAAGCAACAAATACTGATTCGATGGGCTTACGCCCCACGCGCCCTGACGGGCGCACCAAAAAAAAAGGCGTACCGCAGTACGCCCTCCTGAACTGAATTTTAACTATTATTTAGTTTCAAAATCAATTACCGCATTTATTCTCCGGTTATTCTGCCTACCCTCCGGAGTGTTATTGTAGGCAATAGCCCTTGTGGAACCGTACCCTTTGGCGGTTAGACGACTACGATCAATCCCGTGTTTTTCAACAAGGTAGTTTACTACATGTTCTGCCCGTTGCAGGGAGAGTTTCATGTTCTGGTCTTCTCCACCGACATTGTCAGTGTGGCCTTCGATAACAGCAGCAGATGCAGGATATTTCTTCATAAATTCAGCAACCTTGTCTATATCAGCGAAGTTTCTGGAATTAATTTTAGAGCTGTCCGCGTCAAATTCCACCTGAAGATTAATAGACAGCCTCTCGGGCGGCATCGTGATTTCCTTGGCATCAAGTGCGCAGTCGATAATGGCGTTGATATGCCGGTTTTTCTGCCTACCTGCGTCGGTTTTGTTGGTGGCAACCGGTCGTGCTTCACCGTAACCCTTAGCCGTCAGGCGTGCTGGGTCTATTGCATAATTATTGACCAGCAACTTCACAACGCTTTCTGCACGCCTTTGGGAGAGCTGAAGATTGTATTCCTTGTTTCCGACTTCGTCGGCATACCCCTCTATCAAAGCGGTTGTCGTAGGGTTAGTTTTCATAAAGTTGCCGATTTTAGCCACTTCATCGTTATACTGCGGACGAATATCAGACTTGTTGATATCGAACTCGATATTAAGTGAAACGCAGTATTTCATACTGCCCTGGGCCGGGTCTGCACCAGCAAGCAGCATCGGGGCAGCCTCTGCTGTTCTACCACGTACTGCCCCTTGAACTGCCGGTTGCGGCGGGCATAGTGCGTTGGCCTGAGCAGTTGCTTTTTTGGCAAGTGCGGCACCTTCTTCAGTATGACATGCCCTGAACACATCATAGGCATTTTTCTTTGCATCCTCGGCTGACTTGAATTCCACCGGACAGATTTTATCTTTTCCGGCATTACGGGCCGCTTCCACGGCACGATCCGATTCCTGCATTTCCGTGCGGATATAATACCCCGGTATGTCGCCCCGTTTTGTATTGACCTCGTAATTGGCGCAACCGAAAATTGATCCTGCGGAAGCTACTGCAATCAGAAATGAAGATGTCCTGCATACTTTTACTATGTTCATTGTTTTCCCCTTTCGACCGATTTACTTTCGTTTAGCTGATATTCATTTTGCCCGTGCAGCTTTTATCGCTTCAGCCCCGGCCGTATAGGCAATGGCATTAAACTTTATCTCCGGTTCCTTATTGAGCAGTTTCATGGCACCGATCAGAATACCAAAATGAACCGATTTCAGATGAATGTTCAGATCTTCACCACTTTTCCACTCCTCTCTGAAGAAGATAATGTCAGCAGCCTCAACATCCTCATAACAGTTGCAGCTCAGGCAGCCCTGTTCATTCCGGATCGGTTCGAGCAGCGCTCTGAAGGTTTGCATGACCTCTTTCTTTTTTTCGGGCTGCACCGTTATTTTGATAGTGGCATCGATCATGTTTTTTCCCTTGAGTCATAATTTATGCGATATGTGAAAAGAATTTTTTATCCTCAGAGTGCGGACCGTTTAACTTTGTTGGTCACGTCCGGTAGCCGTTTATGTTTTGATAAATTCAAGCAGATCAGCATTGACCTGATCCTTATGGGTAGAACAGAGACCATGGGGCGCTCCAGGATAGACCTTCAGGATCGAACCTTTGATCAAGTTATGCGACTGCAGGGCAGAAGCGCCGATCGGCACAATCTGATCATTGTCACCATGGATTATAAGCGTTGGCACATTGATTTTTTTCAGATCCTTTGTAAAGTCTGACTCCGAAAAGGCTTTGATACAGTCGTAAACCGCCTTGAATCCAGCCTGCATACCCTGCAGCCAGAACGAATCCCGCAATCCCTGAGAAACCTTGATCTGTTTATTGCTGCTGCCATAGAACAGCTTGGCAAGATCCTTAAAAAACTGTGAACGGTCGGCATGAACGCCGGCACGAATTTCATCAAACACCGTAATAGACAATCCATCCGGATTCGACGGCGTTTGAAGCATCAGCGGGGTTACCGAACCAATCAGCACAACCCTGGCCACACGTTTGGTGCCGTGTCGGCCGATATAGCGGACCACTTCGCCTCCGCCTGTTGAGTGACCGACATGAATCACATTCTGCAAGTCGAGCGCCCTAACAAGCTTGTCAAGGTCATCGGCATATGTATCCATGTCATTGCCATTCCAGGGCTGGCTTGATCGTCCGTGCCCGCGACGGTCATGGGCGATGCAGCGGTAACCGCGCTCGCTCAGATACAGCATCTGATCCTCCCAGGCATCGGCATTCAATGGCCAGCCGTGACTGAATACCACAGGCTGTCCAGACCCCCAGTCCTTGTAATAAAGCTTTGTTTTAACTGAATTTATTTTCTCAACAGAAATGTAGTTCATGTAAAATCTCCTTTATGACTATGTAAAAACATATCAATGACCTCTGTCATATCGAAAAGATCATGAAGTACAAGATATGCATAACGCAACTTGCATGCCAGAGACTGTTGCCGGTCCATATTTTACCAATTATCAGTAATTATCAGTAAATATGAGGCGGGGAAATGAACAGGGGCATTTGGTTTTGGTAAAACCCGTCAGGGATAACCGCCATATCTGAAATAACTGCCATTAATAACGGGTTGTATAGTTGTGCCGCAGCAGGCAGGGCGCGCAGCAGTTTTGCAAGAGCCTCGATTGTCACAGTCCAAACCGTGGGTAAGCTTCGCCATGACATTGGCATGAATATTGATTAAACAATGAATATGAACATAGGACAAACACCTATGGAAATTCTCGAATACTTCAGCAGAGGTAGAACGACACAAATGGGAAATATTATAAAAACGGATGCTGCTAAGCTGCGGCGTCAGGCTGAGATAATTACAGGTTCATATGAAAGTGGATATGATGCCAGCCTGTCTGAAAATGCAATGCGGCGCCTTCTGCATGAACTGCAGGTCAATCAGATTGAGCTTGAACTGCAAAATCAGGAGTTATGCAAGACCAGAAACGAGGTGGAGTCGGTTTTGGAGAATTACACAGACCTCTACGATTTTGCTCCGGTTGGTTACTGCACACTGGACCGGATTGGTAACATTCTGCGGGTTAACCTGACCGGAGCCAGCCTGCTTGGTGACCAGCGTTCCGGATTGATGAACCGCAGTCTCGGCCAGTATGTCTCTGGAAAAGACAAACCGCTTTTCAAAGATATGTTAAACAACGTTTTCAATGGTCAGCAGAAAAAAGCCAATTGCGAGGTTTCGATCAATCCTAAAGGGCGGCGGTTGCCAACCACAGTCAAGATTATTGCCATGTCGACTACAACCGGAAATGAATGTCTGGTTGTAATCATCGATATCACTGAACGCAAGCTGCTGGAGTCACAGACCCGCAATGCAAAGGATGAAGAGGAGCTGGTTTGCGTTAAAGAGAGGGCTGCTGAGCTGCTTCAACTGAACAGTATGCTGGTCCAGGAAATCAATGGTCGCAAACAGCTGGAGATAACCCTGCGTGATTCGCAGAAACGGCTGCGCAACCTTTCTACTCACCTGCAATCTGTCCGTGAAGAAGAGCGCAAGGCCGTGGCCAGGGAAATTCATGATGAATTGGGGCAAACGCTTGCCACGATCCAGTTGGGTCTATCCGTACTGGATGGTGGATATGCCGATCACCCGAACCTGACAGACCGGATTAAGGATATGGATGTCTTGATTGTTAATGCAATCAAGACCGTACAACGCATATCCTCGGAATTAAGGCCGGCGATGCTCGATGTTCTGGGGTTGGCCGACGCACTGGAATGGCAGAGCCAGGAATTCAAAAAACGCACAGACATCGACTGCACAATAACTATTCACCTGATGAATAACGTTGTAAACCCTGGCATTGCGACAGCCCTGTTCAGGATATTTCAAGAGTCGCTGACCAATGTCCAGCGCCATTCCCGGGCCACAAAAGTCGAGGCTCAACTCGTAGAGAAAGGACAGCATTTCAACCTGACTGTCCATGATAACGGATCAGGGATTTCTAAAGAGGAAATTTACTCGCCAACTTCGATTGGCCTTATTGGAATTCGGGAGCGTGTATATATTCTCGGTGGCAGGATGAAGATTTTCGGCTCTCCAGTGCGAGGGACGGCACTGTTTGTAAGAGTTCCAACCAAATCAAAGGAATATCAATTATGAAGAGAGTTATCATTGCCGATGATCATGTAATTTTCCGTGAAGGGCTCAAGCAGGTTATTGCATCAACAGCAAATATGAGCGTTGTAGACGAAGCAGGCAGTGGACTGGAATTATTACAAAAAGTAGAGAAGAGCGATTATGACCTTGTGGTACTCGACATTTCCATGCCCGGTCGGAGCGGACTTGACACCCTCACAGACATTAAAAAGCTCAAGCCCGATCTGGCTGTACTTATCCTGAGTATGCACCCGGAAGAACAGTATGCGTTACGGGCCTACAAATCCGGAGCATCCGGTTATCTGACCAAGGGTAATGCTACCAGCGAACTGATTGATGCGCTGCAGAAGCTTGCAGTGGGTAAAAAATATGTCAGCGACAATCTGGCGGTATCCATGGTCAACGGTCTTGGCAACTCGTCTCCTCTAGAAATTCGGCACACCCTATCCAATCGGGAATACCAGGTATTGTGTATGATCGCTTCCGGTAAACCGGTCGGCAAGATCGCCGTTGAATTAGTCTTGAGCGTGAAGACCATCAGCACTTACCGCAGTCACATCCTTCGCAAACTCAACAAGAAAAACAGCAGCGAACTGACCCGCTATGCAATTGAGAACGGCCTGGTATAAGATCAGACTCTTCCACACCGGATTGAAACGCTCAGTCAGTCATTCGACATTCCAACCATAAAAAACAAAAGGCGATACGTTTCCGTATTGCCTTTTGCGCTATATTCAACCATCAAGCCTTTTACTATTCAGCTCTGTTTAATCATTCTGCGTTTGCCGAAAATGGCCAGACCGAGCATGCCCGCGCCGAGAAGAATCATAGTCCCTGGTTCAGGGACCGGAGCTGCAGAAGCTGTGTTATCTGAAAATGATAATTGACCTGTGGCAATACCAGTTGAGCTCTGGGTTGTAAGAGCCCATGTACCTGCAGTAGAGTCAAATCCGGTTGCATGCATTATCCCGTGGCCGAAAAGCTCCAGAGTGCGATCGGTGCGAGTTACAGTGATATCGGTCAAATCAAATGAGTAGCTATTGGAACCGTTAGTTAAACTCCACAGCGAAGTTATGATACTTGGTAACAAAGAAGGAGCGAAGGTGAGGTTATTCATACTGACAGTCGTCAGCAAAGGTATCGAAGCAAAGTCGTCGGTATCAAAAATAACTCGATGGGGTCCTATGAAAGTTATTCCCTCAGCATTAGCGAAGGTTACACCTCCAAGTTCGGTTGTGGTAAGCTGCAGTCCCCCGGTCATGTCAATAGTGCCGGAAATCGGAACTGCCATTGCACTGGTTGCTGCCAGAAGCATACATGCGGCCAGTATTGTTATCAGTCGTTTTTTCATTTTTCAGTTCTCCTTTTAGTTTTAGATATCATACTAAAAGCAATTAAGGTGCCAAGCATATAACAGCATGATTTTGCTACATAAAGTCATAAATAAGACACCATATTTCGGGTAAGTAAAGTGATTGTTTTCCATTTTTCCAAACTGGAAGGCTTAGTTTGTCTGCTCCTAAAACAATAGAATGTCTAAAGTAATAAAAACTACATAATTGTTAGTCTTATAATGATATTAGGTGTTTGTCTTATGAACTGAAAATAAATGTGTAAACAAACCCGTCATAATTAACCTACAAACGGCATTTGAACCGCCGAACACGCCGAAAAAAGCAGGCTTTATAGTAAAAAGCTGATTCACCTTTCAGGTTAAACCATGAGTACTTCCAAGCTTTTGATTTATCGGCGTGCATCCGCCTTTATCAGCGGTTAACTGCTTTTTTAAGGATTAATTACTTAGTTTTCATCTGGAAAGGATATTTTTTACCACGAGGGGGCATAATAATTAACTAAAGCAGAAACTGCTCCCTCCCTTTCAAGGGGAAGGGACTAAAAGCTTAAAGCTAGAGTTTATGTGGGATGATTAGCACCAATCAGAAAACTATTTAAATTCAAATTTGTAGTAGAGATCAACTCCACTTTCACTACCTGTCTCTGTTTCGATCTGCCACTTCTTGTAAATATCATAACGCAGACGAAAAATGCTGTTTCCGGTAAACAGTGATTTTCCGTAACTGATGTAGATCTGCGGGGTCAGATATTTGCCCACAGTGAGCATGGTTTCGGTTATTCCGGGCTGCTGCGTTACCGGTATGGTGCCTGGAGGAGTCACCTGGAGTCGTTTGTATCCCATGGAACTAGGAGTCCCGCCGACACCGCCCTGTATCTCAAGCGTACTCAGACCTAGTCTGCTTTTCAACTGTTCCTGAAAAGAAGCCGCCTGGCCGGACGTGAGCAGTGCGCCAGCAGCCTGGGCCAAAAGGCTGGACTGTTCACCGCTGCTGCCGATCGGGTGTCCGAGAACCACATAGCCCAGCACATCCACGTCCGGCATGGCTGGCTCGGAGTAGAGCTTGGTAACCGGTTTCTGGAGTGTTCCGGTAACTGTCACTCCGGCCCGCACATCACCGATGGTGCGTAAAGCCAGAAAATCCAGCGATGGGCGATCAATGGCACCGCCTGCGAAGAACAAGCGACCACGAACGATCTCAAGATTCACTCCGTAGGTCCGGTATCTTCCTTTGATCACCTTGATTTCTCCGGCACTTGTAACACTATTGAAGCTGGTCATTGACAGGTTCAAAGCACCACCCAACTGAGCATCTATACCCGCGATCTTGACAAAAACCTTCTCGCCAAGCACTGCCCGGATCTGTACATCCATTTGCAGCGCAGGTGAAGCGGCCACCGGTACAGCTCTACCCTCCAGAATGACATCGCTGCTTGGTGTCACAACTGAACGGACCGGTGAACCGATCAGGTTCAGTTCAGGCAGCAGCAATTCACCACGCACAATAAGCTTTTGAGGAGTACCTTCAAAACTCAGCCTGGGTGAGCTGACTATACGGAGTTCCGGGTAATTGACAGTCTGAAAGTTCTCACCGTTCAAGTTGCCCTTGTAACCGATTACTTTCCAGCCGTCCAGAGTCAGTAGCGCAGAGCCTTCAATATGCCCCGACCCGGAGAGAGCCCGGAATGAATCTATCCTGATCAGGTTTTTATCCAGACGAGACGTCAACTGGATATCTGTTAGGTGAATACCGGCAGAAGGTAGATAGGCTCCGGCTTTGGACAGACGCACAGTACCGGTAATCTGCGGCAGATCCCAGGTCCCATTGATACCGATTTCGCCATCAAAATCACCAGAACTCTCCTGAACCATTCCCGGAAACAGGGCTGTGAATAATCCTTTTTCCTGGAACTTACCGCTGAGAGATGCTCGAAGTGGTCCCTTGTGGTTTATGGAAAGCGGGAAACGAGCAGCAAGCGGTAGCTGGAAGTTTGAGCGTACCTGACCGTATTCAGACATTGTCAGGGCAAGTGTACCGCTGATTGTGTCTCCCCGCCAGCCCCACGAGATCGCAGCCGATGAAAACGACAGATTGGTTTCCCCTTCCGGCCTTTTATGGTGAAACGTTCCACCGGAAAGCGCAGCATTTCCGTCCAGTTCAAAAGTTTGCCCCGGAAGCATTTTACCTTTTGTATGTCCGCTGATGCGCCCGGCAAGTCTGGTTTCAGGGGAGAGCCAGGAATTGACCCGCGCCAGGTTCAGGCCGGACCAGTCTGCCCGAAAGTTTCCACCAGTTGGTTTCAGGGTCAGGTCAGCGGCCATTTCGAGGCGTTCCGCCAAACCGGCGGTAAGCACCAGAGGTGAGAGGTAGAACTTACTGGAGTTGACGGAAAATTCTGCTGGTGCGGACAGTGACCACGGGCCGAAGTCGTCCCTGCCTGCGAGGCGGGTCAGCTTGCCCGTCCAGGTATCGGCACTGTACCCGGCAGACATTCCCATCCGTGCTTCGCTGCTACCTGAATGAACGCTTACATCAAGAGTATGATGCAACAGTGTCCCGTCCGCAGCAAGTGTCACCGTATTTATCCGGTAATCGCCGTAAACTACATTCCGAAGTAAGGCATCAACATGTATGGGGTGGTCCCTGCCCTTGATCAGCCGGGCATTCAACCTGGCGTTGGCAATCTTTACCCCGTTATAGGCTAGCCTGTTTCCGGTTCCGGTTACTGCGCCGCTGAGACTATTATCTTGCCAGCGCAACCACCCCTCGGATGTGAGTTGTCCGGATACCCCGGGAAGCAGACTGGAAAAATCAGTGATATTTGCAGTAAGGTTGATCCGCTGATTTAACTCACCCGATGCATGCAGGTCAAAGCCTTTTCCCTTCAGCATAAACCGGCCAAGTGAGATATTATTGTTGGCAAAAGCTGCCTGCAGTTCACCGGTCAACACCTGCCCGTGCAGCCGGCTTTCCAGCAGAGTTCCATGTATACTTCCAGTAACAGGTGTTTTACCGGACCAGGCCAGATTGCCGGTAGTACTGAAATTGGCTACTCCTTTCCAGTCGGGAGCAATCCTGGCCGGATTGAGATTTTTCCCCTTGATCTCACCCCGCAGCACAAATCCTTTTCGCCAGTCAAGATCAAGATTTCCCGAAAGGTTTCCATCAAGTATTGATCCGTCTAACAGCGCCAGACTCATGGTTTCGCTGGTTCCCTGATAGGTTGCGGAAACCTTTACCGCCTGCCAGTCAGACGCATTGTTGGAAAGATTCAAATCACCACGATAACTGGCCAGGGTTCCTTTAAAATTCAGGGAGCCGCTCAGATCGGTCGGCACGTTCAGTTGCGGGGCAAGATCAAGGCCGCCAACCTTAACCTTAAGTGACAGAACAGATTCGCTTTTAACGAATTCCAGTAAGCCATCGGCGGTCAAAACCCCTTTCTGACCAGTCCGGGTCAGGTTC
>Ga0105044_10003744_pt1 | contig 20844 bp, 26 predicted proteins | sample MAT01_FD_78092 | JGI IMG/M metagenome (GOLD analysis project Ga0105044, IMG submission 78092) | Freshwater microbial communities from Lake Fryxell liftoff mats and glacier meltwater in Antarctica - MAT-01 | ecosystem: Environmental > Aquatic > Freshwater > Ice > Liftoff microbial mat | place...
GGCGACGATCGTGTAGTCCGGCGTGATGACCGCTGTGCCGGCCATCTGGTTGATGCGCCGGCCCTCCTGCAGGAGGTCGGCTGCGCGAATGATCATCTTCGACGGAATGCACCCGTAGTAGGGGCACTCGCCGCCGACGAGGTGGCTGTCGATACCGAGGATGTGCAGGCCCGAGACGGCCAACTGACCAGCGAGGTCCTCGCCGCCCGGCCCCAATCCGATGACGATGACATCAAACTCATGAGTGCTCATGCACATATCGTTGCCCAGAATTCGCACGTCTGAAACCGACAGGTGGTCACGGGCTCTCGGCCAAACGAGTTGTCAGCCGGCCAGCGTCTCACGTGCCACGGTCAACGCCACATCGGGCACGTTGGTGCAGATGCCGTCGACGCCCCATTCGATCAGTTCCGCCATCCGGGCCGGGTCGTCGCACGTCCACGTGTTGACCTGCACGCCGGCAGCGTGGCAGGCATCGACCGTCTCGCGAGTGAGCATCTTCACCCACGGGTGCAGCGCCTGATGGCCCTTGTTGACCAGCGTGTCGGCAATCTCCCGCGGGACGTCGATACACAGCCATGCAGTCTTGATCTGGGGCGCAATCGCATGGCAGCGGTCCACGGTCTCCATGCGGAAACACGAGATCAGCCAGCGAGCGTCATCGTCGCGCGCCAGCAGATGGGCAAGGGTTTCGTCGGCGATCATCTCCGTGGGGTCGAAGTCGGGTTCGGCAGGATCGTTCTTGATTTCGACGTTCACCCACATACCCGCGCACGCATCCAGCGCATCGCCAAGTGTGGGCACCGACATCGGCAGATCGGCGTGAGCGATGGCCGCGACGAGGCGCCCATCGGGCAGGTGCGGGTTGTGGTGAATCACCAGTACGCCGTCGCTGGTTCGACGAACATCCAGCTCAACGGCATCGCTGCCCATTTCACCGGCGCGCCGAAAGGCCGCCAACGTGTTCTCCGGGGCTGCCTTGCTGGCCCCGCGATGGGCGATCACCTGCATCGTCACCTGCGCGTCGGACATGTGTTGCATAGATACCCCCTATCGCCACGAAGTATGGGTGAACCCAATTGTCCCCTTGCCATGCACCCAATTGTTACCTACCGTTCCCCCGAACGTGAAAACGCTCACAATCCACATCGATCCGATCGCCGGGCCGCCGGCGATCATTGGAGTGAACAAGTGACAATTCCGGCCTCAAGTCTTGCACTGGCGAATGCTGACTACACATGGCGTCGACTCGCCATCTGCCGTGACACCGACCCCGACTTGTTCTTCCCCGTCGGCACCACCGGCTACGCCCTCGTGCAGATCGATCGGGCCAAGGAGGTCTGCGGCGAATGTCCCGTGCAGAGCGACTGCCTGGAGTACGCATTGGAGACCAACCAGGACTCCGGTATCTGGGGCGGCACGTCCGAGGAAGAGCGTCGCAATTTGCGTCGTCGTCTCGCCAGCCGCGAACGCATTCTCGTCGACCTGTAGTCCCCCCAAGAATAATCCGTTTGACGGAACCCTGTCGGGCTGTGACCTGCGGTTCTGCCGCTGACACTTTTCGTCAGGGCGTCGAGTGCGGTGTTCAGACGGGGACGGTGAGATCGACGACGGTGCCGGTGCCCCGTGGTAGATCGCCGAGGCCGACGCCGGCGAAGTCGTCGGACTGACCGGCACGCATCGTGATGGTGCCATCCAGCTCGGTGGTGACCAACGTGCGCACGATGGACAAGCCCAGCCCGGTTGCCTTGTTGAGCTCGAAGCCCGGCTCCAGGCTGCGACCATCGTTGATCACGCGAATCTTCAACACGCCGTCGGCGTTGTCGAGCACCACTACCACGTCGCCACCGGTGCTGCCCTCGGGAAACCCGTGATCGACCGCGTTCTGCAGTAGCTCGGTGAGCACCACCGAGAGCGGCGTCGCAATGGTGCTGGGCAGCCGCCCACCCTCGCCCTGCACCGTGAACTTCACTGGCCGATCGGGCGACTGCAGGCCTTCCTCGGCCAAGCGCAGCAGCGGCCGTACGATCTCCAAAAACGCAACATCGTCGCCTGGCTCGCGCGACAGGGTTTCGTGCACCAGCGCAATGGTGCGAATGCGGCGCACACTTTCGGCGATAGCGGCCTTGGCTTCCTCCGAGTTCAGGCGGCGGCCCTGCAACCGGAGTAGCGAGGAGATGGTCTGCAGGTTGTTCTTCACCCGGTGGTGAATCTCGCGAATCGTGGCGTCCTTGGACAGCAGCAACTTGTCGCGCTTGCGCACCTCGGTGACGTCGCGGACCAGCAGCAAGCCGCCGGTCACGACGCTCCCCTGCCCCTCTCCGGTCGCCAGCACGGGCATGCACCGCACCAGCAGGGTCACATCCGATGTCTGCTCGAACTCTTCGATCACTGGCAGCTTCGTCTCGTACGCCAGCCGCACCGGACTGTCATTGAAGCCCAGTTCGGCCAACCGCATACCAACAGCGTTGGCCCCGATACCAACTCTGTGCAGGGCGGACACGGCGTTGGGTGAGGCGTAACGGACGCGCGCCTCCTCGTCGAGCGCCATCACACCGTCGCCCACGCGAGGGGCGGCGCTACTGTCGGCGACGGGGCCTTGGAAGGGGAACGAACCTTCGGCAATCATCGACGCGAACCGTTGGAAGAGCCCAACATAGGTGCGCTCGAGCTCGCCCGGCTGGCGGCTTGACCGGCTGGACCACTCACGCGTCAACACCGCGATCGCGTGGTCGCCGGCACGCACCGGCACGGCCATCATGCGCACAGGGTCGGGCATACCCTCGACGACCAACTCACCCTCGACGATCTCACCCTCGTCGTACGCCTTGGTCAGCAGCGGCAGCTCCTGGCCAGCAGCGGCAGTGCCGACGTAGTCGTAGTGATAGATCGTCTGACCGGTGGCCGGGCGCACATGGGCGACCACGTACCACTTTCCATCCGAGCCGGGTACGTAGAGCAGCAGGTCAGCGAAGCTGAGGTCGGCCAGCAGGCCCCATTCCCCGATCAGTCGCTGGAGATGATCGATCTCGTCTCGGTTCAGGTCCGTGTGCTGCCGTGCGATCTCGCCAAGAGTGGCCATGGATACTGAGTGTGCCACGCCAACAGGGGTGTCAGCGGTTTCCGTTCCCCAACAGGTGTTCTCCGATGGCCAGCAGGCTCGCCAGATCGTGCACATCTGCCGGCAACGTGGGCACCACTGCGGTCAGCGCGACCACTGCCTCCAGCTCTCGCCGGCGCTCGGCTTCGCGGCCGGCAACCACCGTGACGTCACGGAAGCGAGCGGCGACCTCGGCCAGCACGTGCTGCACCGCCGTTACATCGCAGCCTGTCGTAGCGGCCAGGTCGGCCGACAACACCGGGTCGTCGGCGACAGCGGCAAGAGCGATTGCCGCCTTCGAAGCCGCTGGCTGGCGAACCTCTGCAGGCAGCGTGCGGTTCAATACGAGCGCACCGAGCGGCATACGACGCTGATGTAGCTCGTCAGCGAGGAACCGTGCCTCGCGTGCGGGTGCCGCCTCGAGGGTGCTGACCACGATGAAGGCGGTGCCCTCATCAGTGAGCAGCCGCTCGACCTCTTTCGCACGGGCAACGAAGCCGGCCTCCATCGTTTGGAACAGCACGAAGAACTCGGCAATGTCCTGTAGGAACCGCGAGCCCAGAATGCGATCCGCAACTTGATAGAACGGTTTCGAGGCCATCGTGAACAGTCGCGACCGATATGGCACGGTGAGCCACTTCAACAACCGGCTCCCGAAGAACTCGCGCATGCGGCCGGGCGCATCCAGCAGGTCGAGCGCGTTGCGCGACGGCGGCGTGTCGATCACGACCAGGTCGTACTGGCCCGAGGCATGCAGGTCGTAGAGCTGCTCCATCGCCAGGTAGTCGTGGCTGTTGACGAAGCGGCCGGTGATGTTGCGATACAGCGGGTTGGCCAGAACCGTGTCGCGCAGCGTCGCATCGGGTGCGTGCCGTCGGATCAGTTCATCCCATCCGGACTTGGTGTCCAGCATGGCGACCCAGAGCTCGCCGCGGCACTCCAGCCCGGCGGCAGCGAACGCCTCGGCGGGCACCTTCACCGCCGTGTTGCCCAGCGACGTGGGGAGTCCGAGAGCAGTTGCCAGCCGGCGGGCAGGGTCGACGGTGAGCACCAAGACCCGCCCGCCGACCACGGCAGCTGCCTGGGCGCCAAGTGCAGCGGCGATCGTGGTCTTGCCGGTGCCGCCGCTGCCACAGATGATGATCATTTCCTTCGCGCTCAGCAGGTCTGCCAATTCGCGGTGCGAGTCGCGCCCACGTGCCATCAGCCCAGCTCCTCGTGCAATGAGTCGGCCAGGAGCGACACCACCCGGCGACCACCCGAGCGTGTAAAGAGTTCGGGCACCAGCAGCAGCGGCACGTCTGCTGACACGCACTCGCGGAGCCTGTCGAGATAGCCGACCGCACCGTCGCGCCGAGCCTGCGCAAGCGCAGCCGCTTGGAACACGGTGGCCACCTTCGGTCCGGCGGCTGCGGCGAGGGTGGCCTGGGCGGCGGGTCCCATCAGGGCCGCGAAGACTTCGCTGTCCGGCACGGAGAACCACTGCGGCAGCACCCGGTTTGCCACGATGGCTGCGACGTTCACGTCGGTGGTGGACTGCACCTTGTCAACCAGCTCGATCGTCTCGGTGACCGGCATCTCCTCGGGCGTCGTGACCACCACCAACCCGGTACGTGCGGCATCGCCGAGAATCTCCAACATCCAATCGGTCTGGTCGCGCACCATGCCGACCTGCACCAGCTCTCGAATCGCCCGCGGCGCATCGATCTGAGCGACGATGTGGCCGCTGGCCTCGGCGTCGACGATGACGAGGTCGTAGTGGCGCTCGCGTACCTCGTGACACAGCTTGCCGATGGCCAGGATCTCCTTGACGCCGGGCGCCGCGTCGGCAACGAAGTCGAAGGTTCGCGCCAAGGGCCCGATGCGACCGACCAGCGGAATACGCACGAACAGCCGCAGATACTCCTTCAGCGAGTCCTCGGTGTTCATCACCATCGCCCATAGCCCGGGCCGGACTTCGCTCGGTTGAAAACTCAGCTCACGAACCTCGAACGCCGCTGCCAGTGCCCCCTTCGCATCCATCTCGCAGACGAGGGTGCGCTTTCCCTGACGCACAGCGAGATCGGCGAGCGCGGCGGCCACTGATGTCTTGCCGGTGCCGCCCTTTCCGCTGACGAACAGCAGCTGTCGATCGAGCAGGCCGGAGGTCACCGATCTGCCCTTCGGCATCGATCGGCCTTGCAAGGTTCAGCCGCGCGATGCGTCACGCGTCGAGACCCTCGCCGGCGAGTCGGAGCAGATACTGACCGTACGGGTTTTTGCTCATCGGCTCGGCGTTGGTACGCAGTTGTGCGGCGTTGATCCAGCCGGCGGCAAAGCTGATTTCGTCGGGTGATGCCACTTGCAAGCCCTGGCGCTTTTCGAGGGTGGCCACGAAGTGCGATGCCTCCAGCAACGACTCGTAGGTGCCCGTGTCGAGCCACGCATACCCCCGACCCAGCAGCTCCATGTGCAGTTGACCGCGGCGTAGATACTCGGCATTGATATCGGTGATCTCGTACTCGCCCCGCAACGACGGCTCCAGATTGGCAGCAATATCGACGACCTGCTCGTCGTAGAAGTACAGCCCGGTGACGGCATAGTTGCTGCGCGGGGCAACCGGCTTCTCTTCGATGCTCAGAACTTTGCCGGCAGCGTCGACTTCGGCGACGCCGTAGCGCTCCGGGTCGTGCACGCGGTAACCGAAAACGGTGGCGCCGACCTGACGCTCCCGAGCCGACTTCATCAGCTCGACAAGGCCGTGACCGAAGAAGATGTTGTCGCCCAGCACGAGTGCACTGCGCTGGCCGGCAAGAAACTCGGCGCCGATCACGAACGCCTGGGCCAGCCCATTGGGCGTCTCCTGCACGGCGTACTGCAGGTCGAGGCCCCACTGGCTGCCGTCACCCAGAAGGGTCTTGAAACCCTGCTGTTCGTGGGGCGTGGTGATGATGAGCACCTCGCGGATACCTGCCAGCATGAGGGCGCTGAGTGGGTAGTAGATCATCGGCTTGTCGTACACGGGCAGCAACTGCTTGCTGACGCCGCGCGTGATCGGCCACAGGCGACTGCCTGTGCCACCAGCGAGAATGATGCCCTTCACTTAACGACTGTCCTTCATCTGTGTTGCCGGCCCTGTTCGGTCAGCCGCCGAAACCGATGCGACGCTCGCCCTCGGCCGCGCCCAGCTCCACGAATGCGATCTTGGCGGCGGCGATGCCGACGTCGCGACCCTTCTTGTCGGTGAGCCACAGCACATCAACGGCTCCGGTGAGCGCAGCTTCGATCTTCGACTTGATGGCAGCGCGATCAACATCATCGGCAAGCTCGAGGCTGATCTCACGGGCAGTTTGAGTGACGCTGATGCGTACGTCCACGACAGTCCTTTCGGGTGCTGACAACGATGTTGTTCAGCGAGGGGTTCAGCGAGGGTTCAATGGGCAGTCAGCGTAGCGGTCAACGCAGTGCGAGCCGTGGTGGGCTATTGGCATCGGTCGTGGCCGAATAAGTGGGAGACATGTCATTGACGCCACTCCCGGTGGCGAGCATGCTGACACCGTGCCTCGCGCCTCCACCGCCTCGACCACGACACGTCGCATCATGATCGTGGCTTTCCCGGGCATCCAGTCGCTGGACGCCGTCGGGCCGTTCGAAGTGTTCGCGTCTGCCACGCGAATCGTGCAGCACTTGCGTCCGACAGCGCACGGGTACGAGGTCTCGGTGGTGTCCGCACACGGTGGCATCGTGACCAGCGAGTCCGGTCTCGGGCTGTACACGACGCCGTTCCCGGCCGTGGATGGCAGTTCGTTACGCATCGACACGCTGATCCTGGCCGGCGGGACCGGCGTCTTCGAGGCTCGTCACGACACAGCGTTGATGAAGTGGATTGTTGCGACCGTACCGCGCTGTCGACGGGTTGCGACCGTATGCACCGGCACCTTTCTGGCGGCCCAAGCTGGTCTGTTGGACGGCAGGAGGGTGACCACGCACTGGGCGCGCGCAGAGCGTCTGGCGGCCGAGTTCCCTTCGGTGATCGTCGATTCCGACCCGATCTACGTGCGCGATGGCAACGTGTGGACCAGCGCCGGCGTGACGGCGGGCATCGACCTTTCGTTGGCGTTGGTCGAGCAGGACCATGGCACCGACGTGGCGCAAACGGTCGCTCGTTGGCTGGTCATGTTCCTGCATCGCCCTGGCGGCCAGACGCAATTCGCTGCTCCCGTGTGGGCACCACGTGCTGAGCGCTCGGCGGTACGCGCCGTGCAAGCCCTGGTGGAGGCAACACCGGGAGGCGACCATCGGCTCAGCGTCCTGGCAGCGACGGCCGCGATGAGTGTGCGGCACTTCAGTCGCGTCTTCACCGACGAAGTCGGCGACACACCCGGTCGCTATGTCGAGCGCGTGCGCCTGGAGGCCGCTCGACGCGAGCTCGAGACCACCGCCGACACCCTCGACGTCGTCGCTGCCCGTTGCGGCTTCGGCAGCTCCGAGACACTCCGCCGCGCCTTTCAACGCCGCCTCGGCGTCGCGCCGAACACCTACCGCCGCCGCTTCCGCACTGTCGCCTGACGTCGCTGCCGGTAGCGGCAACCATCCGACGCAGTTTCACCTCCCGCCCAGTTCACCATCCAGCCCAGCTCACCGTTTCACCGCCCACCGTGTTTCTTCGCCTGAAAGGCACTGCCATGACCAATCTGCAAGTCGTCATTCCACTCTTCCCGCAGTTCACCGCCCTCGACGGCATCGGCCCGTACGAGGTGCTGCAGCGCATCCCGTCGATCGATGTCACGTTCATCGGTCACCGGCGCGGCGAGATCCGCAGCGAGAACGGGTTCCTCGGTATCACCGCCGACGGCACGTTCGAGGACTTCCCGAAGCCTGACATCATCGTCTTCCCAGGCGGTGTTGGCACGCGGCCGCTGGTGCACGACGACCGTGTGACCGAGTGGGTGCGCACCGCGCACGCGACAACTCAGTACACCACCTCCGTGTGCACCGGTGCAATCGTGCTTGGCGCCGCCGGCCTGTTGACCGGCCTGACCGCCACCACCCATTGGGCGTGCTACCCGGAACTGGAGGCGCAGGGCGCGATTGCGACACCCCAACGGGTGGTCGAGCACCTCGAGCAGCGGATCATCACCGCTGCCGGAGTCTCTAGCGGCATTGACATGGCCCTACGGCTGGTGGAGTTGCTGGTCGATCGCACTGCCGCCAAAGCGGCGCAACTGATGATCGAATACGACCCGCAGCCGCCGTTTGCCTGCGGCAGCGTCGCCAAGGCCAACGCGGCGGTCGACGGCGGCACCGCAGTCATGACACGAGTCATCGAGTACGCCCAGCTGCGTCAGTAGCCGCCGACGCCACACGATTCGTGAACCCCCGCCCGTCAGGCAGCCCATGTGTTGGGAGGTCGCGGCCGAGGAGCCCCGCGGCTTCGTACACGGCACTGACGTGATCCGGAGCCGCACACCGGAACATGTTCGGCGCGTCCGGGTCGGGTGGCGCCAACACCACCTCTTTCGTCATTGCCCACATGAGGATCGACGTCCACGGGTTCTCCTCGGGCTTGACCCATACCGACGAACAGATGCGTCCGCCCGGCTTGTGCACACGGGCGAACGCTGCCGTCGCGTGAGATGCGTCGGGGAAGAACATGTACCCAAAACGCACCGAAACACTGTCGAAGACGGCGTCGTCTCCCAGTTCTCTATCGGTCCATCAGACGGATGTGGCGCAGAAGGTGTCGCCCATGGGCAACGACTGCATGGTGGCCACATCGGCAACGCCGTAGAGGGCCGTCAGCATTCCCTTGACCATGCCGCGGTCGACTGCGCAGATGACCGGATTTTCGATGGCAACCGAGCCGAACGGGCAGTGGTTGTTGACGATGCGCAACTGGTTGTTGCGCTGGTCGGCGTGCGCCGCGAACCCGTGAGCGGTGAGGGCATCGGCCACGGCCTGCATCGCCGACCGCAGGCTTCGTTGCCCGACCGCAAGGTCTGCTCCCGTCAGGCCCTGCGCCATCGCCAACCCGTACTCCTGGCCGACCTCCTCGGCCATCGCCTCTGCCTTGTCGTGCGGCAGCAGCGCGAGTGCGCGGCCGAGTAGCGACAGCACGAGATCGTCGCTATGCACCGGCACGTCGCCGGTCAGGTCGACCTTCGCGTCCGCAGACACTCGGTAATGCTTGCTGGGACGACCTGCGCCCGCGCCTTGCGCACGCTCGACCGCGACCTCGAGGTAGCCGCCGGCGGCCAGCTTGTCGAGGTGGTGACGGGCCACGTTGGGGTGCACCCCGAACCGCTCGGCGACCTGCGTGGCCGTGACACCAGCGGACTCTTCGCGGGCAAAAAGGTAGATGCCGCGGCGTGTGGGGTCGCCGAACGCGTCGGTGATTGCCGACACGGTGCTGGTGAAGGACGGCGAGTTCGCAGACACGCCGATATTCTACCTATGCGCGTAGTGGTAATTCGACGCGCTGGAGCCCAGCCTCGGAGTCGCCGACATGTCCATGCCCACGCACGACCAAGTCATCGACGCCCTTCGGCCGGTGGAGGACCCTGAACTGCGCCGCAGCATCGTCGATCTCGGCATGGTGCGCGACGTCACGATCAGCGATACCGGCGTCGTTGGCGTATTGATTGCACTGACCGTCGCCGGCTGTCCGCTGCGGAACGAAATCCAGAACCGAGTGGGCGGCGCAGTCACCCAGGTTCCCGGTGTCACCGGCTTCAATCTCGACTTCACCGTCATGACCGACCAGGAACGCGAAGCCGTGCGCGAGATGTTGGGCGGCGGCCACAGCCACGGCGCGCCGGCAGCGCAGGGCGGCCACGGCCACGCCGAGGGCAAGGCGGTTCCCTTCAACCAGCCCGGCAACAAGACGCGTCCGCTGCTCATCTCCAGCGGCAAGGGCGGCGTCGGTAAGAGCAGTGTCACGGTCAACCTGGCCGTCGCCCTCGCCAGCCAGGGCTACAGCGTGGGAATCGTCGACGCCGACATCTACGGCTACTCCGTGCCGCGCATGCTGGGCACCGATCGCGACCCGGTCGTCATCGACGACATGCTGATCCCGCCGGAGAACCACGGCGTGCGCTGCATCTCGATCGGCTACTTCGTGCCGGAAGGCCAGGCCATCATCTGGCGTGGCCCGATGCTGCACAAGGCGCTCGAGCAGTTCCTGGCCGACGTGTTCTGGGACGAGCCCGACTTCCTACTCATCGACATGCCGCCCGGCACCGGCGACATCGCGCTCAGCCTCAGCCAGTACCTGCCGCGCGCGGAGGTGTACGTGGTCACCACCCCGCAGCCGGCAGCGCAGAAGGTCGCCGCGCTGTCAGCGGCAATGGCTGCCAAGGTCAACCTGCCCGTGAAGGGCATCATCGAGAACATGAGCTGGTTCACCGGCGACGACGGCAAGCGCTACGAGATCTTCGGCAGCGGCGGCGGGCAGGCCCTGGCCGACGACCTGGGCGTGCCGCTCTTGGGTCAACTCCCGCTGCTGCCCGAACTGCGCGAGGGTGGCGACAACGGCAACCCCATCACGGTCGCACACCCCGAGAGCGAAGTGGCCAAGTCCTTCCAGGCCATCGCCACCCGCATCGCCACCGAACTGAAGTCCAAGAAGATCTTCAGCGCCGCCCTCAAGGTCAACTGACCCCAACCGGCCACACCCGATGCGGTCTGACTATGGGCTGCTGACAGAGCATCCTGAGTTTCTCGAATTGTCGGACACTGCGGTACGCGAAGGTCGAACTCGCATCGCCGTGATGGCCGATGCACGCGCAGGATTTGCCACCTTGGCCATCAGCGCGTCAGCCGCCGAACTCGAGGACCTCTTCGTCGAACCTGATCGGATGCGGCACGGTGTGGTTCTACGAGACGGCAGGGTTCGTCAACCTTGGCCGCACCGCGCTTCGACATGGCGTCGCCACCCGTATGGCCGCCCAGGTTGACTGATGCCGTGCCGATTCGACTGACCTGCCCCAGTTCCGATGACCTTCGGCCGCTCGCCGACGCAGGACGATTGGACTCATCGACGCATGAGCCGGTCGGCACGTCGCAGGCACTCACGGCCCCAACGGGATACCGACTCGATCGGTGCGCGGCGACGTCCAACATCTCCGGTGCGATGTCGGTCAGTACGACGCGTCCCTTCGGCACGAGCCGGGCAATGGTCAGGCCAGGCTCACCCGTACCCGGTGCGATGTCCAGGTGCTGCTGATCCTCAGCGAGATCGAGGCGCCCGACGATCGCTGCGCCGACCGGGCCCAACTGATCCATGATGACCAGGTCCCACTTTTCCCAACCGCCAGACAGTCCCGCCCACGTCGCCCGCTGTGCGTCGCGAATCTCCTCGGCGTTCGGCATCGCTCCTCCGGTCGTGCTAGAGCGAGCACACACCACGACACCGCTCGACGGGAATGCATGGTGCCCGATCCCAGGCCGGTTGTCCAGTGAGCGCAGCAGCAGTGATGGCGCGCTCTCCATCGGAACCGATCAGACAGTCGGTCAGGCCAGCTTGGAGACGACATACTTGACGAGATGGAGATCCGAGTGCTCGTGGCAGGCGGAGCCGACCAGCTGGTGGCACTTTTCGTTGCGGTGCTCCCCGGCTCTGCGACGGCGCACGCTGACCCATTCGACGAGCCTGCAGCATTCCTGCGGAATCCGAGCTCCTTCGTGCTCGGCGCCTACGCCGAAGGTGCGCCAGTCGGGCTGGCATGGGGCTTGCAGATGCGCTCGCCGAGCGGGCGACTCACCAACTACGTCCACGAGCTGGCGGTGCATGAGGACTGGCGGCGACAGGGGATCGGCTCTGCCCTCGTCAGCGAGGCAATTGCCCTCGCGCGCCGGCGTGGCTCGACGAAGTTCTGGCTGTCGACGGGCGGCCACAACGTGACGGCACAAGCGCTGTACGAGTCGCTCGGAGGAGAACGCAAGCCGCTCGGCGACGTCAACTATTGGTGGGACCTCGACTGAGCACGACCGATGTGGCCCGGTCCGACACAAGCCTCAGTCGCCGCGGTGGCGTTGTTCCTTGAAGGGGTCGCCGTACATGTGGTAGCCGTTGTGCTCCCAGAAGCCGGCCTTGTCATCGGCGCGCAGCTCGAGCGTGCGTACCCATTTGGCGCTCTTCCAGAAGTACAGGTGCGGCACCACGATGCGCACAGGGCCGCCGTGGATGGGCTCGATGTCGTCGCCCTCGTACGCGTACGCAACTAGCGCCTCGCCGGTGCAGATGTCGGCCAGCGGCAGGTTGGTGGTGTACCCGTGCTCGGCATGCTCCACCACGAACTTGGCGCGACGCTGCACGCCCGCACGCTCGAACAGATCGCGTACCCGCACACCCGTCCAGGTGGTGTCGAACTTGCTCCACTTGGTGACGCAGTGGATGTCGAAGGTGAGCGTTGCAGCCGGCATTGCCTTGAGCTCGTCGAGGCTGATGGTGAACGGCTGATCGACGAGACCGGTGATCGACAGATTCCATTCGCCCGCGCCGTAGCTGGGCACATCGCCGACGTGTAGCACAGGGAAGCGATCCGTGAGGTATTGCCCCTTGGGGAGGCGCACCGGGTCGTAGCCCTTGGCGGCCAACGCATCACGATTGCGATCGAAGAATCCCATTCCATAGTCTGCCGCCACCCTCAGCACACGGCCACGCGGTGCGGCACGGGCGTAAACTATTTGCATGAGCGATCTGCCGCCCCCTCCCCCGCCCAACATGGGTCCACCCCCTGGCTACGTCGCCTACGGTGGCCCCGGCGCAATCCAAGGCACGTTCCAGCGGATTGGCGGGCTGACCAAGTGGTTGGTCGGCTTGCTCATCGTCAGTTTCGTTGCGCAGGTGATCTCGCTCCTGGTGCAGTTCACTCTGCGCGACTCGGCCACCGATCTGATCAACAACACGATCTCGTCCTCGGCCTTCGACGACAAGCTGGGCCTCTATCTAGCCGCCGCATCACTCGCGGGCATCGCTTCCATCGCCCAGATCGTCATCATGATCATCTGGACCTTCCGCATGGCGAAGAACCACAAGGTACTGGGCCGCCAGCCGCAGTCATTCAGCCCTGGCGCCACGATTGCGGTCAACATTCTCGGCGGCTGCACGCTTGGCATTCTGAACTTCTTCATGTGGCGCGAGCTGTGGAAAGCGGCCGATCCCGAGACGGCGGCCGGCGACCCCAGCTGGAAGCAGCGCATGGTCACGCCGCTTCTCACCGTCTACCTCGTGCTCACATTGGCCACCGTCGCCGCCGCACTCTCGCTCGGGATATCCGGCGCGGTCGGCCCGGTCCGCACCACCGGCTCATCGTCGGATCTGGCTGAGAACCTCAGCGACAAACTCGCCTACATTGCTCTCAGCGGCGTGCTCACGCTCGCTGCCGCCGGAGTCTTCATCGTGTTCGTGCGGCAGCTGGCGGCGCGGCACATGCAGGCAACGCGCGAGTCCGCACCCAGCTGATGCTGTATCTGGTCCGCCACGCAAAGGCTGGCGATCGGGCGGCGTGGAAGGGCAACGACCGTCTGCGACCGCTCTCCAAGGAGGGGCGCCGACAGGCCGACTCACTGGCCCGTCGCCTCGCGCGCCTGACCACCGGCGAGCTGATCAGCAGTCCCTACGAGCGCTGTCTACAAACGGTGCAGCCACTCTCAGCCGTGCTGCGCCAACCCGTCCGCGAGGACGAGCAACTGGGCGAGGCGGCCGGCTTCGAGGGCGCGCTCGCACTGATCGGCGAGCTGCCCGACGGCAGTGTGCTGTGCAGCCACGGTGACGTGATTCCCGAGACGATCGATGCCCTGCAGCGCCGCGGCTGCGTCATCATCGGCGAACCAAACTGGCGCAAGGCGAGTATCTGGGTGCTCACACGGGATGATGCCGGGACGATCACGGAAGCCACCGCCTGGGAACCGCCGGAGCCGTGAGCACCACCGGCTACGGGCAGTTGTTGCCGGCGCCGAACTCGATGCAGTTGTCCGGGTCGGCTGCCACCGCCACCCAGAGAGCGCCCCACAGCAGCACCACGACGATGCCGACCACCAGGCCCGCTATTGCCATGCCGCGTCCGTTGCGAGCACCGTCCTTGGTCTGCGACAGGCCAACGAGGCCGAAAATCACGCCCAGCACGGCCGGTATGCCGCAGATGAAGATTCCCGCAATGCTGCACACCAATGATGCAATGGCCATGCCCGACGTCGTCGGCTGCTGGCCGGCTGGCTGAATGCCGTAGGGCTGATATCCGGGCGGCGCCCCGTAGCCGGGCGGCGGCTGGAAGCCACCGCTGCCTGATGGCGTCGGCGGACCCGGTGGCATCGGCGGCGGAGGTGGCGGTGAGCTCATGGCGACACCATAGTTCTACGGCGCAACGGCACCGTAGGATCGCCCGATGCCCATGCCTGCCATCGCTCCTGCAGTGACACCAGCCGACATCGAGGACGCCGCCGCTCGCCTGGCCGGTCACATCCGAGTCACGCCGCTGCTCGACATCGCCGCCGGCGAACTCCCCCTGCCCGTGGACGTCGTGCTCAAGCTGGAGTTGTTGCAACATGTCGGCAGTTTCAAACCACGTGGCGCTTTCAATCGGGTTCTGGCTGCCGGCCCAATTCCCGACGCCGGGCTGGTGGCCGCATCGGGTGGCAACCATGGTGCCGCTGTTGCGTTCGTCGCCCGCTCGCTGGGCCATCGCGCCGAGGTCTTCGTGCCCTCCAGCAGCCCGGCGATGAAGCGCGATCGCATTGCCTCCTTGGGTGCCACTGTGCACGTCATCGACGGCCTCTACGACGACGCTCAGGCGGCGGCCACCGCCCATCAACTGGGCACAGGCGCGCTGGCGGTCCACCCGTACGACCACCCCGACGTCGTGGCCGGTCAGGGGACGATGGCACGCGAATTGGAGCTCCAGATGGCGGCCCGCCGCAGCGAATTCGACACCGTGCTGGTGGCCAGCGGCGGTGGCGGCTTCACCGCCGGCCAGGCTGCATGGTTCGCCGGCCGCAAGCGCATCGTCGCAGTCGAGCCCGAGACCAGCCAGTGCCTCCGCGCAGCCCGCTTGGCGGGCACACCGGTCGACGTCAGCGTGTCGGGCGTGGCCGCCGATTCGCTGGGCGCACAGCGACTGGGTGCGGTGGCGTGGACCATCGTCGAACACTTCGTCACCGATGCCATCACCGTCAGCGACGACGACATCCGCGCCGCCCAGCAACTGCTCTGGGACCGCTTGCGGTTGGTCGCCGAGCCAGGCGGCGCCACCGCGCTCGCCGCCCTCCACAGCGGTGCGTACATCCCGTCGCCAGGTGAGCGGATCGTTGTCGTGGTATGCGGTTCGAACTGCGACCCAGCCACCGTCGCCAGGTGAACTTCTGGTCGCGATTCGTCGCGCACGTACGGAACGGATCGCGACCAGATTCCTCGTGCGAGCTCGTCAGCCGAGTTCTTCGAGCAGCTTCTGGATGAGCGGGATGATGTCGGGCGGTGGGTCCAGCTTCAGACATTCCTCGCCAGCAATTCGGGCAGTGTCAGCGTCGGCCTCGGCGAGCAGGTAGCCGGTGGCGAACGCAAGTAGACAATGCGCATTCGCATAGTCGGGGTTGCGTTCGATGGTGGTCTGCAGCAGATCGATGCCCTGCGCCACCTGGGCCTGATTGTTGGTGTCGCGGCCATTGAGCGCAATCAGGTACCCCGCGTATGCCTGAGCCGTGACGTTGGTCGGCTCCAGTTCCAGCACCCGCTGATACGTGGTGAGCGCCGTCGAATAGTCGCCGGCGGTCAACTGTGCGTCAGCGGTCGCCAGCAGAACTACCACATTGTCACCTGCCAACGTCGTGGTGGTCACGCCCGACACACGGGCGATGAGTCCTTCGATCATCGGCACCATGTCCTGCGGCGGGTCGAGCGCCAGGCACAGCGCACCCTGGGTGGCGACCATTGCCTCGTCGATCGGGTCGAGGAAGGTGCCCGCCGAGACCGCCAGCAAACAGTGTGGGTCGCCGTAGGTCTCGTCCAGTAGTGCGGCGGCTTCCAGCCCATCGATTCCGGCGCGGACACCTGCCTGGTCGCCGGAACTCTGCCCGTCGATCACCAGCAGGTATGACGAATAGGTGGCGGCCTCCGGATTACCGGGCTCGATCTCCAGCACACGCTCGAATGCAACGCGCGCCCCGACCGTGTCGGTGGCAATCAGTTGCCGGCCCAACGCCAGTTGGCCCGCAACCTCGTCGTCTGGCAGGCCACCGGTGAGGCCCTGCCCAGGGAGGCGTTGGCCAGCCGAGTTGGCGACGAACAGTCCGAGCGCCACCGCAACCGCAACAGTGCCGCCAACGATCGCAATCCGACGACCCCACCGAGTCGGCGGCTTGGGCAACAGCGAGCTGCGACCATCATCGATCTCGCGCATGACGGCCGCCGCGCGGGCGACGTAACCGTCATGCAACGCCTGGTAATCGTCACCTGCGACGTCGCCGACCTCGCGTTCACGTTCGATGTCGCGGATGCTGTTGAGCAGAAATCGACGCTGCTCCTCCAGCTCCGCCAGCCGTTCAGGTTTCACGACTCGGCACCGTCGCCGGATTCTGCCGCCAACGCAGCAGCGACCATGGCCCTGTCATCGTCGTCAGGCACGGTGTCGATGTTGCGCTGCCAACGGCGGAACGCAAAGAACAAACCCACCGACGCGCACACCAACGCCACCGCGGGCAGCACCCATACCAACGACTCGAAGCCGCTGGCCTTCGGGACCAACTGTGTCTTCGCTCCGAACTGCTGCACGACGAACGCAATGATCTCGTCGTCGGTGGCATCGGTGGTGCTCACCTGAGCCTTGATCTCAGCACGGATGGAAGCCGAGGACGTGTTGCGCGACTCGTACACGGTTTCGCCATCGCAGATCGGGCACGCAAGCTGCTTGGAGATCTCCTCCACCCGCTCCTCAGGTGTCTGGGCCCCGGCGTCGCGGGTGCTCCCAAAAGCCAGGAAACCCGCAACCACCAGGGCCAGCAACACCCAACCCGGCCACCGCTTCACCGACGTCGAGAGGCTCATGACACTTCGTACAGAGCGCGTTGCTGCTGCACCAGTTGCGACAGTGTCACGGCATCGATCTGGCCGGCCCATCGCACACGCACGACACCGCTGGGGTCGATGATGAAGGTCTCAGGCACCTGCGCAACACCGAAGGCGACGTTGAGCCGTCCGTCGTCGTCGCGAACCACCGGCCAGTCGCCACCGCGCTCGGCAAAGAAGGCTCGGATGTCGTCGTCGGAATCAGGTGGCTGCACGAAGCTGTAGAACTCGGCGCCATCAGCGAACGTTGCCTGCTGCTCGACGAACAACATCAGGTCCGCGTGCTCGGCGATGCACGGCACGCACCTCGAGTTGAAGAAGTTGATGACCACCCAACTGCCTTTGCGGCGGGCCAGATCGAACGGCTCATCGTCGATGGTGGTGCTGCGCACCGAGGGCACAGGGCGGCCGATGAGAGGGCTTTCGACCAGGCCGACCTTGTCCTCGGTGCCCGATTTGCTGGCTGCGAGAATCCAGAACAGCCCACCGAGCACCAGCGCTACAACAAGCGCAACCAGCGGTGCCACTCGCGCACGCGACGGGCCATCACCCACCGCTGGTTCTTGAATGGGCGCTTCCAGGTCAGACATCGACCGGGTCCGCTGCGTGGGCGAGATTGATCGGGGCTGACACGGCGTCAGTTGGCCGACGACGATGGCGCCCGGGGAAGGCGGCCAGCACAGTACCCAACGCGCACATCATTCCGCCGATCCACAGCCACACGATCATCGGCTTGATGAACACCTTGATCTTGGCCACACCGGTACTGGGCTTGGAGCCATTCTCAAGAGTGAGGTAGATGTCCTTGTCCAGCGCCGTCTTCACACTCGGCGTCGCGATGTCTTGCCCGTTGGCCGTGAACTTGGTGATCGCTGGGGCATACGACTTCCCACCATCGATGGAGATGGTGGCCTTGATACCGACCGCCCGCGCCGTTTCGAAGTCGGTGAGGTCGACGAGGGTGAATGAATGACCCGCGAACTCGACGGTCTCGCCCTTGCCGAGCGTGAACTCAGCTGAGCGCGTATAGCTGTTGGAGGCGGTCAACGCGACGGCGATGAGAATGATGCCCAGGTGCACGATCATGCCGCCGTTGGTGCGGCCCAACAAGCCGCGTACGCCCTGACGGCGAGTGGCCAAGACCAACTGGCGCAGTGCCGAGCCGGCCGCGAAACCGGCCAACCCGAACGCGAGAAGAGAGGCAAAGCCTGTGGCACCCATCAGCACGGAGAACGCGAGCGCGCCAGCACCGCACCACGCCGGCCAGAACAACCGGGTGCGCAACAGTTCACCGGAGGCCTTACGCCAGGGAAGGGCCGGCGCGACCGCCATCAGAAACAGCAGCGCGATGCCAATCGGTTGCGCCATCGTGTCGAAGAACGGCGAGCCGACGGCGATCTGGCGATCATTGCGGGCCTCCACGATCAGCGGGAAGACGGTACCCAGCAGGATCACGAACGCGAACAGCGTGAAGATCGCATTGTTGGCAAGGAACGCCCCTTCGCGCGAGATCGGCGAATCGATCGCGCCCGGTGACCGCAACCGGTCACCCCGCCAACCGATCAGAGCCAGCGACACCGCCACCACCACTCCGAACGCTCCCAGCAGATACGGCCCGATGGTGCCATCGCTGAACGCGTGCACGCTGTTGATGACGCCGCTGCGCGTCAGGAAGGTGCCCAGGATCGTGAGCGAGAACGTGGCCAGCAACAGACTCAGGTTCCACACCCGCAGCATGCCGCGCCGCTCCTGCACCATCACGGAGTGGATGTATGCAGTGCCGGTGAGCCACGGGAGGAAGCTGGCGTTCTCGACCGGGTCCCACGCCCACACGCCGCCCCAGCCGAGCACCTCGTAGCTCCACCAGCCGCCGAGGATGATGCCCAGTGTGAGAAACCCCCACGCGAAGAGCGCCCAGCGACGCGTCTCCACCAGCCAGCCTTCGCCAACGCGGCCGGTGATCAGCGCGGCGATTGCAAAGGCGAACGGCACCGTGAACCCGACGTAGCCGAGGTACAGGATCGGCGGGTGGAACACCACGAGCACGTGGTTCTGGAGCAGCGGGTTGGGGCCTCTGCAGCACCGGGTGAAGTCCGCCGGTGTCACCCCTGCGCGAAAGACGTCGGTGGGGCCGAGCGCGAGGAAGAAGAAGAACGCCGTGACGATGAGCATCACCGCCAGCGCCCACGCGACCATCGGGTCGGCGATGCGCGAGCCATAGCGGTGGGCGACGATGGCGAGGTAGATCACCAAGATCAGCAGCCACAGCAGGATGCTGCCTTCCAGTGCACTCCAGACGGCGGTGAAGTTGAACAACGCTGGCGTGTCGTAGCTACCAACCTTCTGCACGTAGGCCAGCGACCAGTCACGGTTGAGTATCGCCCTGATCATCACGGTGATCGCAATCACGCCGGCGGCGAACGCCACCCAGACGTACGCATTGACTGCACGGGCCAATCGCGGGTTCTTCAGCGTGGTTGCGGTGATCAGGCCGAGAGCGCCGAACACGCACGCCGCGAAGCCGACGATCAGCGCCGAGTGGCCAAGCAGGCCGTTGACTCCTTCAGCCAGCATCGCCGCTGTCACGCCTTCGCCGCGCAGGCATCCGCTTCAGCATTGGTCTCACCAAGGCGGTCTTCGTTTTCCTTGTCGTAGTTCTCGTCGTGCTTCACCAGCACTTCGTTGCCCTCGAAGAGCCTGGTGCCATCTGCAACGGTGGTGGCGCGCCCGGTGACCACGACCGGGATGCACTCCTGGAACAGACCTGTCGGTTGACTGCTGAGCGCAACCGGCATCGACTCACCGTTGAACGTGACGACGAAATTCGTGACCGAGCCTTCGGCGTCGACCGAGCCCTTCTCCACCACACCCTGAATGCGGATGTTGCGATCGAGGTCGCACCCGTCCTTGACCCCGACCTCATCGACGTTGCAGTAATAGTCGAGCGACTTGGTGAGGAACTTGGCCACGACGACGCCGCCAACGACCACCGCGAGCGCCAGCACTCCGTAGGCGAACCACGGCTTCTTCTTGCCACGAGCGGCGGTCGGGACGACCTCGCGAGGGCTCAGGTCCATGTCGTTCAGGTTCTTGTCGTTCAGGTCGTTGTCGTTCAGGTCGTTGTCGTTCAGGTCGTTGTCGTTCAGGTCCATGGTCGGTCCTTGGGCGGCACCTGACGCGCCGCCTTGCGTGCCTGCGCCAGCATTCGCAACGTGTACAACCCGATGGCCGCAAAGGTGACCGCGTAACTCCCCAGCACGAAGCTGGCATTCAACATGCCGATCACGACGGCACCTCCTGGGCCGCAACGGCCTCGTCGCGACGTTCAGCGATGGCCACATCGAGACCCTGATCATCGACCTGGTCGAGCAGCGCCAGCACTCGCTGACGGTGCAGCACGAGCCAGACATACAGCAGCGTGAAGGCAATGATGCCGACGAACAGCGTGAACAGCATCAGCCCACTGAGCTTGCCGTCGGACACCGTCTCGTTCTGATGGAGCGGGCGCCACCAGATGACGCTGAAGTGCACCAGCGGCACCTCCAACATCGCCAGTACGGCCAACACCGCGCTGCGCTTGGCCCGCTGCTGCTGGGACCCACCGAGGTCGCGCACGGCGAGGTAGCCGACGTAGGTCACGAAGAGGAACGCTGTGGTGGTGAGCCGTGCATCCCAGGTCCAGTATGTGCCCCAGGTGATTCGACCC
>Ga0105044_10003745_pt1 | contig 20844 bp, 17 predicted proteins | sample MAT01_FD_78092 | JGI IMG/M metagenome (GOLD analysis project Ga0105044, IMG submission 78092) | Freshwater microbial communities from Lake Fryxell liftoff mats and glacier meltwater in Antarctica - MAT-01 | ecosystem: Environmental > Aquatic > Freshwater > Ice > Liftoff microbial mat | place...
CAACTGGAATCATTCACAAGAACAGCAGTTTTGCATCCCGACCACAGGAAGACACTGACATTCACCGCCGTGTTTTGTCGGCGGCGTCATCCATGCGGTCTATGTCCGCACTTGCAGTTCTGTTCCCGTTGTGCTGCCGCGGGGTGGGGCACTTCGATTGACCCGCCCCTTCCGCCCTTCACGGCATCGCCCCACTTGTTTCGAACTGTTGAATTGTTTGCCAGCGGCACGAGTCCCTGATACGATACCGGCACTTGGCTCCGGCAGGATCGGACCCCGGCCCACGGCAGGGAGTGTGACATGTTCAACGTGCAGCGCGTCCTTTACGCCACCGATTTCTCGTCCTATTCCAATCAGGCCTACTTTCATGCCATCGCGCTGGCCGAGCGTTACGAAGCGACGTTGACCATTCTCAACGTCTGGCACGCGGATGCCGACTGCGGCAGTGCCGAGGGCTGCCGTCGCCAGCTCGAAACCATCCGGCCCGAGAATGCCGGCATCCCCATTCGGCATGTGTTTCTCGAAGGCGACCCGGCCACCGAGATCGTCCGCTACGCCAACGAAAACGGCGTCGGCCTGATCGTCATGGGCACGCACGGGCGCACGGGTGTCGAACGCCCGCTGATGGGCAGCGTGGCCGAGCGCGTGATGCGCGATGCGGCCTGCTCCGTGCTGGTGGTCAAGTTGCCGAAGGGCCAGCCGTCGGCCGATCGGCCCAGTGCCGAACTCGTAGGGTCGGCCTGATCCATGCTTCACGAAGAGCAGATCGATCTCCGCAGGCAGCGCGCCCGCGATGAGCCGTTCGAGATCCTCAACCTCGGCAGCAAGAAACTTTTCAGCGATTACCGTGTCAGCAATCGCAAGACGCACGGCGAGTACACCGTCACCATCCGCGGTTTCGCCATCGGCGAGAATTCCTGCACCTGCCCTGACTTCAAGAGCAACACGCTCGGCACCTGCAAGCACATCGAAGCCGTTCTGGCGAGCCTGCAGGCACAGGCGGGTACGTTGCGGCAGAAACGCGCGGCCATCACTCGACCCGAAATCCTGCTGCACTACGGCCGACAACTGAAACTGAAACTGCAGCTGCCGCCGCGCATCTCCGACCCGTTGAAAGCACTGGCAAAACGCTTCTTCGATTCGGACGGCACCTGGTCGGGCACCGGTAGTTACTCCGACTTGATCGCCATGGTGGAAGCGGTGCCGGAACCGGTGACGCTGAAGTCGGATGCGCTCGATTTCATCGACCGCGAGATCGAGCTGCGCACGATGGCCGAACGCGAACAGGGCTGGCTCGATGAGTTGGCCAGCAACACCGAGTCACCCCTGCGGCAACTGCTGAAGGTGCCGCTGTACGACTACCAGTTGAGGGGCGGCATCTTCCTCGCCTGCCGCGGCCGGGCGATTCTGGGCGATGACATGGGGCTGGGCAAGACGGTTCAGGCGATGGCTGCGATCGAGTTGCTGGCCCGCGAACGTGGCATCCGGCAAGTGCTGGTGGTGGCCCCCGCCTCGGTCAAGTATCAGTGGGAAACGGAGATCCGCAAGTTCACTGAGCGACCCGTGCAGGTCATCGAAGGTCTGCAGCCCGAGCGACTGCAGCAGTACCATCAACCGGCGTTCTACCGCCTGATGAACTATGAACAGGTGGTTCGCGATCTCGAAGCCGTCAACAACGCGAAGCCGGATGTGGTGATCCTCGATGAAGCACAGCGCATCCGCAATTGGGAAACGAAGACATCCCGCGCGGTCAAGAAGCTGCGCAGCCGCTACGCCATCGTGCTGACCGGCACGCCGCTCGAGAACCGTCTCGAAGAACTGTACAGCATCGTGCAGTTCGTGGATGATCGCCGACTGGGGCCCGCGTTCGAGTTCCTGCATGAGCATCGTTCGCTGGACGAGAAGGGCGGGCTGACCGGGTACAAGAACCTCGACCGCGTCCGCGAGAAGCTGGCCCCGATCCTGTTACGGCGAACGCGCGGCGAGGTGCTGAGTGAACTTCCCGTGCGGACCGACAGCACACGTGTCGTCGCCATGCGGGATGAGCAGCGCGTTCCCTACGAGGAGCAGCGCGGCAACCTGGCCCGCATCCTGGCGAAGCGGGTGCTGACGGAGATAGATCGTCGCCGGGCGCTGGCCTGCCTGGCGAACATGCGCATGATCTGCGACAGCCTGTATCTGGTCGACAAGCAGTCGCACATCTCGCCGAAGCTGGATGAATTCGCGGAAGTCATCGAAGAACTGTTCGCTTCGGGCGATCACAAGGCAGTCGTCTTCAGCCAGTGGGAAACGATGCTGAACGAGGCCGCCCTGATGCTCGACACGCTGGACGTCGGCTACGTGATCCTGCACGGCGGCATCCCGGCGAAGGACAGACGGGCGCTGATCGACACCTTCCGCGACGACCCGAACTGTCGCGTGTTCCTGACCACGGATGCCGGCGGCGTAGGCCTGAACCTGCAGATGGCCGACACCGTGATGAACCTGGAACTGCCCTGGAACCCTGCGGTACTTGAACAGCGGATCGCACGCGTGCATCGCATGGGGCAGAAGCGTCCCGTGCGTGCGATCAACTTCGTGACGAAGGACAGCATCGAAGAACGCGTTCAGCAGGCGATCGCGACGAAGCGCGCGATCTTTGCAGGCGTGTTCGACGGCGACACCGATGAAGTCGTCTTCGCCGCTACGGGGCATGCGTCGTTCCTCGACAGCGTGCGCGACCTGGCGGGCATTGAGGAGAAGCCCCCCGCGCCGACGGCAACCGCCCCGGACCTGATGGAGGCGGGCGTCCGCTTCCTCGAAGCGCTGGCGGCAGTGGGGCCTGCGTGGGCGGGGACACCGGAACTGCGCGAGCGAACGGAGGCGGCACTGCGGGGACTGCTGATGCGGTTGGAGAGTCAGTGATTGTTCGTTCAGCTAAAGGCATGGTATGATGGCCGCAGCTCGAGGTTGAAGTGATGACTGCAACGTTGACCGAATACGAGTTACCTGAAGCGAGTTCGCCGCGGCCGTTCCGCTGGACTGTCGGCGAGTTCCATGCGATGAACGAAGATGGCCGATTCGCCGGCCGGCATGCGACGTTGATCGATGGAGTGATCTTGGAGCAGGGACCGATGAACCCGCCGCATGCCATCAGCCTGGAGTTGGCCACGGATCGGTTGCGACAGGTATTCGGCACGGGCTGGCGCATCCGCGTGCAGATGCCACTGGTGCTGTCGCAGCATACCGACCCGGAACTGGACATCGCCGTGCTTCGCGGCAACCCGCGTGATGGCAGCACGCATCCGACGACGGCGGAACTGGTTGTCGAGGTGTCCGAATTGACACTCAGCTACGACCGCGGGGACAAGGCATCTCTTTACGCCGCGGGTGGCATAGCCGACTAGTGGGTGGTCGATCTGGTCAACCGGCAGTTGCTTGTGTTTCGCGATCCATTCGCCGATGCGGAATCATCGACGGGGTTCTGCTATCGAGAACGGCTGACAATCCGCCCGGATGCGGCCATCGCCGCGCTGGCTGACCCGGCGGCCAAGATTGCCGTGAACGATCTGTTGCCATAGTGCCCCTGCATCCCGTTGGGATATGCGCTAAACTTGTGGTTGATCTCCGGCACTTTCATAAACCATTCCGATCCTCTCGTAATGCGTCCCAATCCTCCGGGCGTTCGACATGCTTTCGTTTCTCCGTCGACTGTCTTCGTTTCTCCGTCGACTGTCGCTGACGCAGTGGATCCTCATCTCGATGGTGCTGGGCACCCTCGTCGGCTACTACTTTCCTGCCCCCTCGCAGCAACTTAAACCGCTGTCGACAATCTTTCTGCGGATGATCAAGTCGCTGATCGCGCCTTTGATCTTCGGCACGCTGGTCGTCGGCATCGCCGGGCACGGCGACGACATGAAGCGCGTTGGCCGGCTGGCGTTCAAGTCGCTGCTATACTTCGAAATCGTCACCACGCTCGCCCTGTTCATCGGCCTCGCTGCTGTGAATATTACCCGGCCCGGTATCGGTGTCGAATTGGCCGCGCCGGCCGACGAGGGGAAGAAACTGGCGACGAAAAAGCAGGGGTTCGATGACTTCCTTAACCATGTCGTCCCTGACAGTGTCTTCAAGGCCGCGGTCGACAACGAGGTGCTGCAAATTGTCTTCTGGTCGATCCTGTTCGGCGTAGGCCTGACGCAGGTCAAAGGCGAGCATCGGCAGACGATGCTGCACATGCTCGAATCACTGACGGAAGTAATGTTCAAGTTCACCGGCATCGTCATGAAGTACGCCCCGGTCGGCATCGGGGCAGCGATCGCGGTGACGGTGGGCCATAGCGGCCTGAAGATTCTGATCAACCTGCTGGAACTTATCCTGACCCTCTACGCGGCACTGGTCGTCTTCATGCTGGTTGTGCTGTTGCCGGCCGCACTGATGGCGCGCGTACCGCTGCGAAAGTTCGCGAGAGCGGTCAAGGAGCCGGCCATGATCGCCTTCTCGACCACCTCTTCGGAAGCGGCGTTGCCCAAGGCGATGGAGGCGATGCAGTCGATCGGTGTGCCCAAGCGCATCGTCGCGTTCGTGATGCCGACCGGCTATTCGTTCAACCTTGATGGCACGACACTTTATCTCGCAGTTGCGTCGGTGTTCGCTGCGCAGGCGGCGGGGATCCAGATGTCGCTGGATCAGCAGTTGATCATGATGCTCACGCTGATGCTGACAAGCAAAGGCGTGGCCGCCGTGCCGCGGGCATCTCTGGTGATCCTGGCCGGCACGCTGGCGTCCTTCGGGCTGCCGCTCGAAGCGATCGCCGTCATCCTCGGCGTCGACGAACTGATGGACATGGCCCGCACCACCGTCAACCTGATCGGCAACTGCCTGGCGAGTTGCATCATGGCGCGGTGGGAAGGGGAGTTCGATGACAACGCAGGCATCGCTCTCGCGCCTTTCAAGGACGTGGCGACGCCGCAAAGCGGCGAATGATTAAACTTTGCTGTTGCCGGGACGGGCCGGGTTCGGAGAACAACTGAGCTTCAACCACCTCGTTTATGTGAGGGAAACTTCATGAATCGCTTCATCATGCTCGCGCTGGCTGTCGTCGGGATGGCACAGTCCGCACAGGCGGCGGACGGGCCGTTATCGCGAATCGGTTTCGGATCGTGCGCGCATCAGGAAAAGCCGTTGCCGATCTGGAAGACGATCGTCGCCGCCAAGCCGCAATTGTTCCTGATGCTGGGAGACAACATCTATGCCGACACTGACGACATGAAGGTGATGAAGGCGAAGTACGATCTGGCGGCCGCGCATCCCGATTACCAGACGCTGCGCAAGAACTGCCCGATGCTCGGCATCTGGGATGATCACGATTACGGCAAGAACGACGCGGGTGTTGAATACGCAAAGAAGGAAGAGTCACAGCAGTTGCTGCTCGACTTCTTCGATTTGCCGAAAGACTCGCCACTGCGGAAGCAAAAGGGCGTCTACCAGAGTGCCGTGTACGGCCCCGAAGGCAAGCGAGTGCAGGTGATCATGCTCGATGGTCGCTACTTCCGCAGTCCTATGCGGCGTGGCAAGCGCGAACCGGGGATGACCTACACGCCCTATATCGCCGTCAATGATCCCGAAGCGACGATGCTCGGCGACGAGCAGTGGAAGTGGCTGGCCGAGCAGTTGAAGGTGCCCGCCGAGATCCGGCTGCTGGTGTCGGGCATTCAGGTCGTTCCCGAAGACCATGGCTTCGAGAAATGGATGAACTTCCCGCTGGAACGCGAGAAGCTGTACAAGGTGCTGAACGACAGCAAGGCGGGCGGCATCATCGTACTCAGCGGTGATCGGCACCTCGCGGAATTGTCGATGATGGAAGGGGCCGTCAGTTACCCGCTCTACGACCTCACATCGAGCGGCCTGAACCAGGCGGACGAAAAGTGGCGCGCACTTGAGAAGAACAAGCACCGCGTTGCCACCATGTCCCACGGCGACAACTTCGGCATGGTCGTCATCGACTGGGAAGCGGCCGACCCCACCATCAGCCTGCAGATTCGCGACGTTCCGGGCGACATCATCATCCAGCAGAAACTGCTGCTGAGCGACCTGCAATTGGGGGCTCACGTCGCCCAGAAGAAGGACGCGAAGGAAGCCGAGCCGCTGAAACTGTCGGACGGCGCAATATCACCGGAGGACGCCGCCAAGAAGATCGACGAGGAAGTGACGCTCGAGATGCGCGTGCTGTCGGTCGGCGGCACGCCCGAGAAGAGAGTGTACCTGAACTCGAAGAAGAGCTTCCGCGACGAGGAGAACTTCGCCGTGGTCGTCAACCCGAAGGCGTTCGCAGGCAAGTTCGAAAAGTCGACCGCAAACTCGTTCCTGAACAAAGTGATCCGCGTCAAAGGCAAGGTTTCCACGTTCAAGAAGAGCCCGCAGATCGTCATCGACGACGAAAAGCAGGTCGAGATTGTGGAAGACAAGAAGGAATAACGGTTAGCCGCGACGCGCTCTGCTGCGCGTCGCGGCTAACCCGCCGCCCGCACGTCTGCCGACTGTGCCGCGTTCCATGCCTCGACGGTGCCGATTGGCAGCCAGAACGTCGCTTGCACCACGTGAAAGTCGCCTTTCGCCGCCAGCGTGCTGACGGCATCGGTTATCTCAAATTCCCCCCGCGGCGACAGTGGCAGCTCGATATCGAACACCGCGCGTGGGAACAGGTACGCCCCGATGTTCGCCAACTGCCTGCCGTCCATCTCCGGCTTTTCGATCAGCTTTTCGAGTGTGCCGTCAGAGCGGGGGAAGACGATCCCGAACTTACGCGGTGTATCCACCGGATGCGCCAGCAGTCCCGCGGGTTTGGAAGCGAGTTTCGCCAAGTCAGCCTTGCCGTACAGGTCGTCGCCATTGAGGACGAGCAACCGGTCGCCCTTCACGTGCGGGGCGCAGACGCGCAAGGCATCGCCGGTGCCGCGCGGTACTTCCTGCTTCACGGCCACCCAATCGCGAACGTGCTTCTGTGTGCCGAGATAGGCTTCAATCTGCTCGCTCAGGTAGTTGACGACGACGATCAGCCGATCGACAGGCGGCAGCGCGCCGATGATCCAGTCGAGGATCGGCCGACCTTGCACCGGCAGCAGCGGCTTCGGCGTGGTGAGCGTGTGCGGCCGCAGGCGGGTACCGAAGCCGGCAGCCAGGATCACGGCATCCATCGGCAGATTCCTTATGGTAGCCCGGTTGCTCCGCAACCGGGACAATACGCCGGTTGCGGAGCAACCGGGCTACCTGTCACGTCGGCTGTTCTATGGCTCGCGAAACCCACGGGAAGCGCATATAATTGTGGGCGTCTCTCCCTCCAACCGCGAAGGACCTCCTCCATGCGATGTGCATCTCTGTTGACCGTGCTGGCACTGGTGACTGTTGTTCAGGCCGAAGATCCGTGGGTCGTGTACGACGGCTTCGATGGCCCGGGCAAGGGCAAACATATTGTCCTCGTCAGCGGCGATGAGGAGTACCGCAGCGAAGAAGCCCTGCCGCAACTCGGTAAGATCCTCGCCAAACACCACGGCTACAAGTGCACTGTCCTGTTCGCCATCGACCCGAAGGATGGCACGATCAGCCCCAACGTCAACAACAACATCCCCGGGCTAGAAGCACTGAAGTCGGCCGACCTGATGATCATTGCCACGCGCTTCCGCAACCTGCCTGACGAGCAGATGAAGCTGATTGACGACTATGTGCAGTCGGGCAAGCCGATCGTCGGCATGCGCACAGCCACGCATGGCTTCAACATCGGCAAGGGCACCTATGCGAAGTACTCGCATAACAGCAAGGACCCGATGTTCGCGGGAGGCTTCGGCAAGCAGATCCTCGGTGAAACATGGGTCGCCCACCACGGCAAGCACGGCTCGCAGAGCACGCGCGGCATCATGGCGAAGGGGGCCAACGAGCACCCGATTCTGAAGGGGATCAAGGATGGCGACATTTGGGGGCCGACCGACGTCTACACCGTGACGCCGCTGAAGGCTGATTTCAAGCCGCTGGTGATGGGGCAGGTGCTGGTGGGCATGAAATCTGATGATGCGCCGCTGGAAGGCGAGAAGAATAACCCGATGATGCCGGTCGCCTGGATCGGCGAGAACGGCCGCAAGGTGTTCACGACGACGATGGGCTCATCCACGGATCTGGAAAACGAAGGCATGCGCCGGCTGCTGGTCAACGCGACTTACTGGGCGACCGGTCTCGCGGACAAGATCCCGGACAAGACCAAGGTCGACATCGTCGGCGAGTACAAAACATCGCCGTTTAAGTTCAACGGAGCCATCAAAGGGCTGAAGCCGAGCGACTTCGCGATGCCGAAGTAGGCGGGCGACGCCGTAAGCGGCTATTCAGCAGGTGGTTGCCCGGCGTCCAGGCCCAGCAGGCGGTCCAGTTCGTCAATGGCCGCTGTTTCGCGGATGATGGCGCGCATCAGTTCCGGGAACGGCAGTGCACCCAGCCGTACCGCCCGTTTCAGCAGGAACGGGATCGGGCTGTGCGGTTCGATCCGCTGCAGGGCGTCGGAGATCTGTTCAAGTTGCCGGTAGAGCCCTTCGCGATTGGTCTTGCCGACCGAAATCGGGCTAAAGCCGCTACCGCCATCGCCCTCGCCTGACAACTCGTCTCCCGTGGCTTCTTCGGAAGCAGCCTCCCCACTGCCGCCGCCGATACCCCTGCGGCGCATGATGATGTCGAGCATATCGCGGTAATGCTTCATCGCCTGGCCGATGTTCGACGGGTTCTCTTCACTCGTCAGGTCGGGCGACGCGTCAGCCAGTTTGCTGTCGAGCAGCGCCCCGAGCGAGCGCAGTTCCGAGAGCGCTTCATCCAGATCGTCCGATGCATCCTGCAGTTTCTTCGGGTCGCAGGCAGGGATGGCCGCTTCGAAATCGGGCAGTCGGGCCGCTGTCTTCCAATCGAAGTAGCTGTACGCTTCGCCGCGGACGCGGATGGCCGGGATGTTGGCGATCGCGGTCGGGAACTTGGCCCCCTTGGTGCTGTCGTTGAGCCATTTGAAAGGCCCTTCGCGCACTTCCATCGTGTCACCCGGTTCAGGCATCGGGTGCAGGTAGTCCCAGCAGTGTTCGACCAGCAGTCGGAACAGCTTGATGCCGTCGCGCATGCCGGCGAAATCGTGCTTCTTCGTCAATGCCTCGACCAGGCGGGCAGCGACGAGCAGATCCTTACTGCTGTTGATCAGCGTGTCGGACGCGAGATCAATAACCCCTTTCCAGTCGGCCCGGCGGTCCGCGGTCGATGGCTCGAGCGGATCGGGTTCGAGACGCGAATCATCCAACCGCTTGCGGGTGGAAAAGGAAAGCTCCTGACCACCGGGGTTGTCCCCGGGCACGGGAGCGATCAGGGAATCGAAATCGAGAATCGCTGCGGACGGCATGGCAACCCCGGGTGCGGTAACGGGCGGACGCCGTGCCAGAATACCCGAAGTGCCGACGGGATTCAGCGGAGTTTTCGGGTTTTTCCGTGCAGGCGATCACCAAACGGGCGATTGTAACGGCGATGCGTTGTTTAGCGGGCATGCCAGCGGGATGCACGCCATACGCCATCAACTGAAACTCAGCGATTCCGATTCGATGCGTCCGCGCGGGGCGCTCACGCCGTCGACCGCCTTCCGCAGGCGGCGGATGCCTTCGTGGATCTGTTCGACCGACGCATCACCGTAGCTCAATCGCATCTCGTTGGTCGGGCGCGGGCCATCTTCGTTGACGTGGCCGAACTCCCCGGGGATGTAGAGGACCCCTTCAGCGATGGCCGACTGCATCAGCGAACCACTCGGCCCGGTACGGATCGATTCGGCAAGCGTCAGCCAGACAAACAGGCCGCCCGCGGGGGTGGTCCAGTGCGCGCCGGGCAAGTCGTCGAAGTACTCTTCCAGTGCGGCCATCATCGCGTCGCGCTTGCGGCGATACGAACCGCGCAGGTACTCGACATGCTTTTGGTAGTCGCCGTTGGCCAGCAGAAGGTCGACCACATACTGCGACAGGTTGTTCGAGCCGAAGTCGTGATTGCCCTTCAGGCGTAGCAGCGGCTCGACCAGTTCACGCGGCATGATGGCGTAGCCGGTCTTCAAGCCCGGGGCGCATGGTTTCGAGAAGGTGCCGGCGTAGACCACGAAGCGATTGGCGGCATCCAGGCTGCGGATGCTGGGCAGGTCGTCGCCTTCGAATCGCAGTTCCCGGTACGCGGCATCTTCGAGGATCAGAATCCGCTGCTTCTGCTCATAGCGGCGGACGATGTCGAACAACTCGCGCCGCCGCGGAGCGGTCATCGTTCGGCCCGACGGATTCTGGAAGTAGTCGACGACGTAAATCAGCTTCACGCGGTGCAGTTCGCCCTGCTGCTCCAGTCGGCGGAGCAGCAGGGCCAGGTCGTCAATGCGCATGCCGTCGTCGTCCATCGGTACGGTCAGCACGCGCACGCCGCTGCTGGCGAGCACGCTGTGGTAGACGAAGTACGACGGTGCCTCGGTGATGACGATGTCGCCTTCATCGAGCAGGATTTCCGTCAGCAGACAAAGCAGCTGCTGTGAACCGGTGGTGATGATCACGTCAGCGGGCGTTGCGGCTGTTTCGCCGTCGCGCGTGCCATCAAGTTCATTGACGTGCCGCAGCACTTTCTCGCGCAACGGGCCATGGCCCTGCGTCGTGCCGTACTGCAGTGCGGCACGGGCGGTGCGCGGGTCGGCCAGCAGTTGCTCGACGGCGCGGGCGATCGGCGTGATCGGCAGGGCGGCGGCATCGACGAACCCGGCAGCGAGGCTGATCAGTGCCGGGTTGTCCAGCGCATGGGCCATGTAGTAGCTGATGGGCGATTCGGGGGTCCGTCGGGACTTTGCCGAGAACGTTAGCGCGGCCGGTGTCATCTGCCACCATCCATCAAGGGAAAAGAAAAGGCCCCGGAGGAACACTCCGGGGCCGTGGAAGTCAACCAGTTACGGTGCCCGGAGTTATGTGAGTGCGATAGCAGCACGTGCGGCGGCGACGGCAGCGGCTGCCCGCACCGAAACGACTGCCAGAATGTACACGCGATGCGTCAGCACGCTTAACTCCGGTTCAAATTCTCTTCGCGTGTGATTTACACCATCTTCAGTTTCCTGACAAGTCAATCGGTCGGAATTCAGTGAAACGGGGCAAGCTGTGCGGTCGTCGGCAGGATCGCCAAAATCGGCCGAACCTGCCCAGCCGGTACAACCGTTCGATCAGGTGGAATTCTTGCCCCCGGTCGATCATGCATTCGGTTGCACCCCATGCATATCCGGCGTAACTTTTCAAAGACGATTATTGAAACGAACCATCGCATCAAATGCGGCCTGCATGACTGATGGAACTGACGGGCCGCCAATCGGCATGACGCCCCTTTACTTGAGGTGTACACCATGAACCGCTATCGCTTGTTTGCCTGCCTTGTCTCGCTTGTGCTGCTGATCCCCGCGACCGGCTGCGGCTCGCGCAACCGCTGCTGCGGCCCCAAGCCGTCATGTGCGCCGCCTCCGTCCAACTGCTGCCCGGCCCCGGGCGGCCAGTTTGCCCCGCCGCCCCCGTCCCCATCTCCCTCGGGCATCAGCGGCTTCTGAGATTGCCGGCGATTTTCCCCGCCGACCGCGCGGGCCAACCGTTCCTCGTCAACAGATCGGCCTACCCGGCCGATCTGTTGTGTTTGCTCCCCCTTTGCTGACTCATCCCAGCCGCGCCGAATCCGTTGTTTCCTTCCCACTTCTCCTGCGCTCGCGCTTGCGTGAACGCCGAATCGGGGGAAGGCTGTCAGGGAAGCGATTCTCCCTCTCTGACATGCAACACGGAATCGAGCCAGCCAACCCGGAGGGTGATCAATGAGGAGGAGCCTGCCGTCATGGTTCGACGTACTCTGCTGGTCGGTCTGGTCCTGGTCCTGTCGCACCTGGCTTCCGGCTGCTGCCCGAAGTGCAAACAGGTTCGCGAACGGCCCTTTCACGCCAAACATCACTCGGCAGCCGTCATGGGCGAGCCGTGTGGCTGTTCCTGTTCCGGTGTTGGCCCGAGCCCGGTCTTTACGTCGGCACCTCTGGGTGAGCCGCCGTTGATCCGGCAAGAAGGAGCCCCGCTGCCCGCCCCGCAGAAACTGCCGGGCAACAATGCGGTTCCCATCGTCACGACTAGCCAACCGAAGCCGCTGACGTTTAGCGGGCGATGACTTCGTCCGGGCCGGAAGCTTCAATCAGAACTGGAAGCGTAGGCGATGGAACAAGTTCCGTCGCCTACGTTTCCAGTTCTGATTGTGTTGGTTCTGCTTCTCTTCACCAAATCCCCCCACAAGCAACCGCGCTTGTCGTATCCTCAAAAAACTGCTAATTTTCCTGCACAGACAATCCGTCGGGCGGGCTGTCTCGTCATGGTGGCACGGGTTATCGCACACCTTGAATGGGGCATTCCACAAGATGCCCGGCCATCTCCCTGGAGAAAATGAATGAAGAAGCAACTTGCCGTGCTGGCGTTGATCGCCGCCACAAGCCTTGGAACACTTTGGGCGGTGCCGGTGGCACCGTCAGGAGAACAGGCGAAGATTCCGCAGCTGGTGACCCAGCTGGGCAGTGCCAACTTCCGTGAGCGAGATGCTGCCACACGCGAGCTGGAAACAATCGGCGAGCCGGCCCTGGCCGCGCTGAAGACCGCCGCCAAGAGCACCGATATGGAAGTCGCCAACCGTGCCTCGGCATTGGTGGCGAAGATTGAGCAGAAGTCCGCCAACGCCAAGCTGCTGGCTCCCACCTACGTCGAACTGAACCTCAAGGATTCGACCGTCGAACAGGCGATTGGCGAACTCTCGAAGCAGAGCGGCTACCAGATCATTCTGGCCGGCGACCGTGCCAAGCTGGGTGCACGCTCGATCACCATCGAGACAGGCAAAGTGCCGTTCTGGAAGGCCGTTGAAATCCTGTGTGAGAAGGCCAACCTGGCCGAGGGGGATCTGGCGGCCATCTCGCCGAACGACCTGCCCGCGCAGCCGATTCAGCCGATTGTCCCGTTGAACCCGATCCGCGTGAGGCCGATTGTGAAGCCGTTGCCCGCGCCGTTGCCGCCGGTCGAGCAGGAACTGCCGCCCAAGCAAAATGTGCCGCCCAACCGGAACCTGTTGCCCAGGCCGATCGTCAAGCCGTTGCCCGCCCCGGTCGAGCAGGATGTCCCGCCGAAGCAGGACGTGCTTCCCCGTCAGATCGAACAGCCGAAGTCGGACGTGCTTCCCGAAGCGTTCGCCGCCGATGAGAAGGCCGACGAAGAAGCCAAACGCCGTGCGGAAGATGAAGCGAAGCTGCAGGCTCAGAAAGAAGCCGATAAGCAGAAGGCTCGAAAAGCTCTGCAAGCGCAGATCCAGGTCCAGAATCAGCCCGCACAGATCCAGATTCAGCAGGGCGGCGTGATCCGGCCGATCGGCCGTCCGCAGCCGACCATGCCGCAGAACACGATCGTCCTCGTTGATGCTGTCAAAGCGAAGGCCGTACCGACCCATGTTGAAGGAGCAGTCCGCATCCGTGCGATCGACAACCCGGGCATGCAGAACAATTGGGGCCCGGTGCCGGAGAAGGAATTAGCCGTTCTTCTGGAAGTCAAAGCCGAGCCCAAGATGCAGGTCCTGCAGATCGTGGGCACGAAGATCGAACGGGCCACCGACAACTACGACCAGATCCTCGATCAATCGCTGATGGCGAATGCCGAAGGAGTGGAAGAACCGGCGAACGGCGGACGGCAGATTCAGCGTATCCAGATCGGCGGCGGTATCGCCCAACCGGCGATCGAATACGTCGGCGGCGCTCCCAACGCCGGCGGCACGATCTTTACTCAGGCCCGCCTGAAGAAGGGCGAAAAGGAAGCGAAGTCACTGAAGGAACTTCGCGGCGTCGTCACCCTGAGGATTCGCACGCCCGCCGAGGCGCTGGTGACCGTCGAAAAACTGCTCGACGCCAAAGGCACGACCGCGAAGGGCAAGAGCGATGCCACGGTCAAGATCGTCGGCGTTTCCAAGGAAGCCAACGGCGACGTGAAGGTTGAAGTTGAAGTGACCCACTCGAACGAAGTGCAGCCCGGCAGTGCCAACAGCCCCCTCGGCTTCGAAGCGATGCCGTTCCAGGGCGGTGCCATCATTCAGGGCAATGTGCAGATCCAGATCAACAACGCTGTCCCGGTGCCGGTCCCCGCGCCGCCCGTGAACGGCAAGGCCGTTGCCCCGCGCATGGTCAACCATCTCGGCATCGAAGTGCTGGACAGCAAGGGAGAGCAAGTTCCTCTCGTTCAGTCCATCAACACGCGGATGCAGTACAACCCGAACGGCCGCACGGCCGCGGCGACGTTCACCTATCGGCCGAAGAAGGACCAGGAAGTCAGCACGCTGGTGTTCAAGGGCACCCGCAACGGCACGGTTGACGTTCCGTTCGTGCTGAAGGACGTTGTGATGAAGTAAGTTTACTTCGCACCGCGCTTGTGCCTCGCAGGCAGTAAATGGTCGACGTCGACCGCTTACTGCCTGCGAGGTTTTTTCGTTCGCGGCTCGTTAGATGGTATTCCAACGCCGGGCTTGATCCCGTTCGCCATCCATGCAATACTCTTGCGGCCGGTTGACCGTACTCAAGGATGAGGCGCCGCGTTTGTCCGTCGGCACCCTGTGAGCGGCCAGCCGATCATTCGGCACGGGTCGCGCGTTCCGAGCGTCGGAGCCCCGTTGCGGAAGAAGCCGGGCGCGTATTGCGCCCCGAACTCAGGGGGAATGAAGTCATGTTCCGCAATCTCATCACCGTGACGGGGATCTTCTCGATTTTCGCCATCTTTTTCTTCTTCATTAAGCCGGACTGGGTCAAGCAGATCTACTCGACGCCGACCGCCGGCACTCCGTTGACGAGTGCCAAGGTCACCGCGCGCATTCCGCTCGACAGGTTGTCCGCCCGCGAAACTCCGAAGGACAAGTCAGCCTTTCTGCTCGTCGACGCCTTGCCCAATGGCGATGATGTGTCGGGCAAAGTCGTCGAAGATGTCGGCGATGATCTGCCGTCGCGCAGTACGCCGTACCTGTTGATCATCAACAAGACGAACAACACAATGCGATTTTGCCGGCTCAGCCCGAACGTGAAGAAGGTCACGCTGCGGGGCATGGTCTCGCCGGAAGTCAAACTGATGGAGTCCTCGGCCGCTACCGGGTCGCCGTACCAGGCAACGCTGTGGATCCCCGCAGCGATGGATGTGCTTCTCGAATTCGACGTCTCATTGGCGACTCCGTCTCGATCCTGAGGCGATGGCTGACTACAATGCTGGTGAGCCCGCGCCGCGGAGCGCGGGCCGGCACCTTTCCCTCCTGAATCGGCACCTTCGATCATGCTGCATATTCCCGCGCTGCGATTGGGCAAACCGTACGTCAGTCTCGAGAAGACCACTCTCGTTCACCACGTGAACGGCGAACCGGTCGCCGAGGTCAGCCAGATTTCAGGCGTGGCGATCAGCCGCGACATGAGCAAGATGGCGCTGGCGAAGAAAGAACTCGCGGCCATCCCGATTCGCGATCTATTCGCGATGTACGCCAAGGCGGCCGACATCTTCGCGAAGGGCACCATCGCGATCGGCGACCAGGAGCAGTCGTTCGACGACTACATTCGCTGTCTGTCTTCCACCACCGGTTCGCCGATGGTGTTCTGCCGTCGCAATGCCGGCAAGGTGGAATACGTTCTGCGCAACGTGGAAGAAGTCATCAACGGCCTGACGCGCGGGCTGGACTTGAACGTCTTCGACAAAACCTATGCCGTGCAGGATCACCGCATGGCCGCGTTCTACCCGACGACCGATGCGTTCGGGGCAATCCTGCCGTCGAACTCGCCGGGCGTGCATTCGCTGTGGGTACCGTCCATCGCGCTGAAGACGCCACTGGTGCTGAAGCCGGGCCGCGAAGAGCCGTGGACCCCCTACCGCGTCCTGCAATCGTTTCTGAAGGCGGGCATCCCGGCCAGTGCGCTTAACTTCTTCCCGACCGATCATGCCGGGGCGGGCGACATCCTGAAGCTCACCGGCCGCAGCATGCTGTTCGGCGATGCGCGAACTACCGATTCGTACAAGAACGATCACCGCGTCGAACTGCACGGGCCCGGCTTCAGCAAGATCATCTTCGGCGAAGATTGCGTTGACAACTGGAAAAGCTACCTTGATGAGATGATCGAATGCATTGCCGCCAACGGCGGGCGTTCGTGCATCAACGTGTCGGGCGTGTGGGCTCCGCGCCATGGCAAAGCGATTGCCGAAGGGCTGGCCGAGCGGCTGGCGAAAGTAAAGGCCCGCCCCTGGGACGACGCGAACGCCGAACTGGCCGCATTCGCGAACCCGGACGTCGGCGTGGCGATTTCGGGAATGGTCGATGAAGGGTTGAATACGCCCGGCGCGGTGGACGTCACCGAACAGAAGCGGGGCAGCCCGCGCCTTGTTCGTGACGGTCGCTGTGCCTGGATTCTGCCGGCGATCGTATACTGTGATTCGTACTCTCATCCGCTGGCCACCAAGGAGTTCCTGTTCCCCTACGCAAGCGTAGTCGAGTGCCCGCAGGCGGACGTGCTCAAGAAGATCGGTCCCACTCTGGCCGCCATGGTCCTGACCGAGGACCCGGTCTTCACCCGGGCCGTGCTTGACAGTCCGCATATCGAACGGCTGAACATCGGCCCGGCTCCGACGACGCGGCTTGCGTGGGATCAACCGCATGAAGGCAATCTTTTCACCCATCTCTACCGCCAGCGGGCGCTCGGATTCGGCAAGCGAAATGCTGCCGCCGTTTGACTTCACGCCGCTCAACCGCGTGATCCATGGCGCGGGCTCGCTCTCCCGATTGGGGGAGTTGGCCCGCGACCTGGGTGGTCGTCACGTTCTGCTCGTTACCGATCCCGGACTGGAAAAAGCGGGCCATCCGCGGCGCGCCCGGCAGTTCATGCTGGATGCAGGGTTGCGGGTCTCGGTCTTCGATGAAGTTAAAGAGAACCCCACTACGCGCCAGGTCGATGTCGGTGTGACGTTCGCAAAGGAGCACGCGGTCGACCTGATCGTTGCCATCGGAGGCGGCAGTTCGATGGACTGTGCGAAGGGGATCAACTTCCTGCTGACCAACGGCGGCCGCATGGCCGACTACAAAGGTTTCGGCCGCGCCACGAAACCGATGCTGCCGTCGATCGGTGTGCCGACCACCGCCGGCACCGGCAGCGAAGCCCAGTGCTACGCGCTGATCACCGACGAGAAAACACATCTGAAGATGGCCTGCGGCGACAAGAAGGCCGCGTTCCGCATTGCGATTCTCGACCCCGATCTCACCGCGTCGCAACCCCGTGGCGTGGCGGCCGTCACCGGGATTGATGCAATCGCCCATGCGGTCGAATCTTACGTCTGCACCCGACGGACGCCGATCTCGCAGGTCTTCTCTCTACAGGCGTTCCGGCTGCTTGTGCCCGCCTTCGCCGATTCGCTCGACAACCCGAGCGATGCGGCCATACGGTCCGCCATGCAGGTCGGGGCCCACTTCGCCGGCGTTGCCATCGAGAACGCGATGCTCGGCATCTGCCACTCGTGCGCCAATCCGCTGACGGCCCATTACGGCATCACGCATGGTACGGCCATCGCCGTGCTGCTGCCCCACGTCGTGCGCTTCAACGCCACCCATGCGGAACATTTGTATGCGGAACTGATCGGGGAACAGGGCGACGCTGCTAAACGGCTGGCCGGGCGATTGAGCGAATTCATAGCCATCGCGGGCCTGCCGGGCCGGCTTCGCGACTGCGACGTCAGCGACACGATCCTGCATCTGCTGGCCGAGGAAGCCAGCCAGCAATGGACCGCGCAATTTAATCCGAGACCGGTAAAGGAAGAAGATCTGCTGAGCGTGTATGAGGCAGCGTGGTGAGCGCTACGCCGCCATCCGCAGCGTGCCGCGTGCGGCGACAGGCTTGAATGTCTTGATGACCAGGAACCGCCCCATCAGGCGTTCCATCACGGGCAGGAGCATCCAGCGCCACAGATGCGGCACATCGGATCGGCGCAGATGGCGCTTGTGCCAGTTCACTTCCGCGAATCGCCCCAGCAGTCGTTTGACCCGGCGCACACTGTAGCTGCTGCGGTCTTCGGGGGCGTCGCTGAACATACGCCGCCATGGCAGCCAGACGCCTGACCAGAACTGGGCCGAGTATTTCGCCGGCAACGCCGCGAGCAACTTGCCGCCCGGCTTCAGCACGCGAAATGCCTCTTCAACGACCTCCGCGAGCGCCGGGATTGTTCCACCCAGCGTCGACAGGCAGACGACATCCATCGAGTCGGCCGCGTACGGCAGGGCCGCCAACTGTCCGCGTTGAAAATTCCCCATCAGGCCGCGCAGTTCGAAGTTCCTGCGGACGGCATCCTGCGAATCGAGCGTTGAGGCGCAATGAAAAACCGTCGCACCGTGCCGGGCGTAGTTGACCCAGTCGGTGCCGAGACCGTCGCCAAGACCCAGGACCTTGTCGCCGCGATGACGCTTGAACTCGAAGTACTTGGGGATCCACTTGCCGTGGCGGGCATACCGGCGTTTTTCGACTTCTTCAAACCACGGCAGTGTGAACGGCTCCTGCCGCGACGTGGGGTTGCGGGACGGGAACGGCCGCCAGGTTTCCCGGCAGGCCAACCACTCTACCTGATCGACTTCGCCCAGGGGCTGCGCGATCGGTTCCACAACCGGGAATTCGTCCGATGGCTCGGCCGCGCCGGTGTAGAGTTGAATCATCGGTGTGGAAAACGCTCGCATCGACAATCCCGCCCTTGTCCGCCGACTTCTACAATTCACAACAACGGATGCCCTTACCGCGACCCGCTGCTTCAAACAAGATGAACATTTCTCGGCCACGGCACGAGAATTGAAGCTGCGGAAGTCTGGTAGATGGGGAAGAATGCCACGCCCCGACCTGAAGGCTTCCGAAGGTCGGGGGTTTCAACAATGAGCGCCATCATGCTTGATTCGATCAAGACATTCTTCCGCACCATGACCGGCAACGCGCCGGAAAGCGAAGTGCAGGCCCGCCTGGCCGATGCCCGGAAGCGCACGCCTGTGCCTGTCCTCTGGCTGTTCGGCAAGACGCAGAGCGGCAAAACGTCGATCGTGAGGTACCTGACCCAGGCGACAGAGGCCGAGATCGGTACCGGCTTTCGCCCCTGCACTCGTTTTTCGCGGATGTACGACTTCCCCTCGGCCGAGGCCCCGCTACTCAGGTTCCTTGATACACGCGGCTTCGACGAGCCGGGCTACGAACCGGCCGAGGACATCGAGCAGTTCGACAACTCGGCCCATCTGGTACTCGTCACCGTCAAAGTGATGGATCACGCACAGGAGAAGGTGTACGAACATCTCGAATCGATCCGCCGGGCCAAGCCGTCCCGGCCCGTGATCCTCGCACTGACTTGCCTGCACGAAGCATACCCGCAGGTGCAGCACCCCGCCGAGTACCCGTTTCCGCAGGGGCTGCCGGGCACGAACGTGCCCGAGGCGCTGGCACGATCGCTGTCCGAACAGGAGCGGCGCTTTCGCGACCTGGTCGATGTCATCGTACCGATCGACCTGACGAAACCCGAAGAGGGTTACACGCAACCCGACTACGGCGGTGATGTCCTCAAGCAGGCAATCCTCGACCGCCTGCCCGATGCGTTCCGCCAGACGCTGGTGGCGCTCGACCGCACCACGGGCGAACTGCGCGATGCCTACCTGAAACAGGCGATGCCGATCATCCTGGGCTACAGCTATCTCGCGGCCGGCGCGGGGGCGATCCCCGTGCCGTTCATCGATCTGCTGCTGCTGCCGGGAATTCAGATGAAGATGGTCAACGACATCGCCCGGCTGTACGGGCAGACCGTCACGGCCGAGCACTACCGCGAATTGGCTGCCACACTGGGCGTCAGTGTGATGGCCCGACAGGCGGCACGCGAGATCACCAAGATCATCCCGGTCGTGGGCGTCGCCGCCGGGGCGGCACTGGCCGGGGCGACAACATTCGCGATGGGGCGAGCGTTCTGCTACTACTATCAGGAAATCCGCGAGGGCCATGTGCCGACATCGAAGGCACTGAAACAGTACTTCGACAAGGAACTCGCGGCCGCGCAGCGGTTCTGGCAGAAGCAAGCCCCGGGGTAAGCGCAGCGAAAAAAAGAACGAAAGGCAGGCCACGGATGCTCCCAGTGATCCTTGATCACCACTGTTCTTATCCGTGCATCCGTGGCCTGCCTTTTGTTATCCGCTTACACGAGCCCGACGTTCGCAAAGCCTCACTTCGGGGCCTGGCGTTATCTCTTGTATTGACCATGACTTCATCAATGGCCTGTCTTTACTTCCAGGAGCCTCATGAATCGCTCGCGGCTCACCACACTGGGTTTGCTCGTCCTGCTTCCCGTGGCATTCCTGATCGGTGTCGGCTTCTTCCATCTTTGGACGACCGGCTGGATCTTCTGGGCGTGGTGGCCGATGGCCGGCTGCCTGGCCGCCGCCTACATCCTCGCATGGCGCTGGCAGAAGCAGGCCGTCAACGCGGTAGCCGACGAACCGCCGCCGATGCACTACAGCGATCGCGACAAGCTGGCGTGGAAACGGATCGAGCAGGAAATCCGTGACTCGGCCACGGTTGATGTCGATGAGATGTCCGGCATGGACTTGTACTCGAAAGTGGCCCAGAAGCTGGGGCCCGATCTGGCGAAGATCTATCATCCGAACGCCAGCGACCCGGTCGGCAATCTGACAATTCCCGAGGTGCTGGCTGTTGTCGAACTGGCCGCAAGCGACCTGGGCGTGATGGCCCGCGACTACCTGCCGGGCGGCCATCTCGTCACG
>Ga0105044_10003747_pt1 | contig 20837 bp, 20 predicted proteins | sample MAT01_FD_78092 | JGI IMG/M metagenome (GOLD analysis project Ga0105044, IMG submission 78092) | Freshwater microbial communities from Lake Fryxell liftoff mats and glacier meltwater in Antarctica - MAT-01 | ecosystem: Environmental > Aquatic > Freshwater > Ice > Liftoff microbial mat | place...
ATCACTACACAGTCAATCACTACACAGTCAATTCGATGCATTCTTGAAAGGGTTGTAGATAATTTCACGGATGTTGTATTTACATAGGCCTGACCAAACGATGGACGCAGGCTTGACGTTTACCAGTGCCAACTTGCTTAGCCCAAGGATTTAATCCGTAGATTCCCTTAGCTTTAGATAGAAAGCTAGCATGACCATTTTTCGAGAGCCAAGGAAGACAAAAATAATTCATCGAAACAATACAATCGACAGTTCAATTCAAAGATTTGACCCTTCAGGACGATGTTATTTAGGAAAAGTCTCTGGGCCAAGGCCGAGACTTGAGATCTCCCGAAATCCCACTCAATCCATCCATCCTGGCGTTCAGTGTTCCTGTGATAACGCTCTAAATCTTAACGGTCACGCTCAAGTTTGAGTGTTGCTGTTATCGGTGTCGATCCGCTTCAATAGCTCCAGCAGTGACCGTATATTTACCAGTTAGACGATAGATCTCAAGGACGGGTTTGCGCTATGGCGAATCTGATTGGAATGGCGCTGAAATGATGAATTTGCCGGGATTTGAGGTTGGGATCTGGCTCTGGATGATGGTTCTGGCCTAACGTGGGTATTAGGTTCTTCTAAAACTGCGATCGCCCATGTTGCTTTCTCCGTCTCGCCCCCGTTCTAGCACCGTACAAGTGGCCAATAGCCAAGCCTGGGAGTATCAGCCCCCCGCCTCGGCCCAAACAGCACGGCGGATCTTGGTGAAGCCCAATTTGGGATATCCGGTGGGGCCGCCTGCCACGGTGAGTATGGGCGCATTGGGGACGGTGCTGCGAGGGTTGCGGCAAGTCAACCCCAACGCTGAGATTTTGATTGTGGAAGGGGTCTGTTCGCCAATGCCGCTGGCAGAAATTGCCAGCCGCAATGGGCTGTATGCCCAGCTAGATGAGGGAATGACCCTGATCGACGCAGATACCTTGCCCCTCAAGGAATACCCCAACCGCTCTCCCCAACCCGTGCGGTTCAAAACCCTATGGGTGCCGACGTTGCTAGAAGAAGTCGATTGCCGCATCTCGGTGGGGGCACTTAAACAGACGCAGTTAAAGGGAGAACCCTTGATTTCGGCCTGCCTCAAAAACCTATATGGCCTGTTGCCGCGATCGCACTACAAAGCCCGCAGTCCTCATTCTCGGGGGCAACTGCACCGCCCGTCGGTGCCCCAAGTTTTGCAGGATGTCTACTTTACCTTCGGCCATTGGTTTGATGGCGGGGTTGTAGATGCTGACCAAAAATTTCACAGTGCAGATTGGAAACCAGATAAGGGACGGGCGATCGCCCTGCACAAAGTCTTTTTTGGAGATGACCTGATCGCGGTTGATCGCACGGCCTGCGAAGTGGGCGAAGAACCCATGCCCAGCTATCTCACCGCCATCGAACAGCTACGTTCCCAGCCCTAACTTTCAACCTTTGAGTCAATTCATCAAGGCCATCCATCATTCCCGATTGGCAGTTGCGATAGCTTTTGCACCACCACAAGCGGCTTCAGTCAATCCGCAGCACCGAAGTTATGAGTTGGCTAGTGAAATCACCTTCCTCTCTTTCAACGGTTTTAGAATGCCTAAAACTTGCGCAATCTGCTCAAATCCCTTTTCTCCTTTGTACTGCTCAATTTCTGCGTCTAACCCCCGCAGATGAACTTTCTGCCACGCTGAATTTGCGTTGTGATGGGTACGAATAAACTCATTAGGCAACGTGTAAAACTCTACCTCACGACTTCCCTCTGACCCATCATTTTTGCCATAGAACTTGCCAATATTGAGAAACACAATAATCAAAAAATCAAATGCATCAAGGCTCTTATCCTTAATTGGGAAACCGCGATCGCAGTCTGTTGCATATCTGCTTTTTACTTGAACCCTAACTTGGGAAAGCTCGTTGTCTTTGATCTTGTGGCGTGGGTCTGGATGAATACAAATCAAATCATACCCTTCGTTGTTAGTCGGCGCTTTGTATGCCAAGATGTTACGCCTCATCAGATACCCCATCACAAGATACTCAGAACTGGCAGATACAACAGGTAGTCTCAACCATTGCCGTTCATCTTGCATAACACCTCTATAGCAACTCTCTAACTAAATTTTGGTTATTTCCAAAGTATTCTCTACAACACATTACAGCAACTTAATCTTCTACCGATGGTTGCCTAGGGAATAGGACGATGATGCAGCGCAGGAGGAACTGCAAACTTTCCACAAGTTGAACATCACTGCCCCACATTATGTTCAATTATCTGCGTCGTTCAGCACTTGAGACATAACTTGGACACAGTAGCCTACTGCCTTCTGCATAGTCACTTAATGCTGTGCAGTCAATTAATAGAGTTACCATTTTTGCAAAATGTTTAATAAGTTCGTCCATCCAGTCCATCCATACCAGTCCATCTATCCAGTCCATCTATTCGTTCCGAAAGCCACAGAGATTTCTGCTGATTGGTCTTGGAATTCTGTACACTAGCTAGGTTGGATTGATCGCAAATCTAGGGGCGATCGCATCCTACTGAGAGCGCTCTACCCAGATCGCCAGATGCAGCAGCCTTGGGGAGAGGGCTTGAGGGCTTCGGCGTCAGCACGATGCGGCGATAACTCACCGTCGAAGCCGTAGCCAAACGGTATGCAGCCCCTTAGGTTCAGCCTAAACAAGTTTAGTATAGCCATCCTGAGATCCTTTCATAGCCCCCAAGGGATTTTCGCAGTGGGATGCAGTTGGGATTGGGGGATGTTGGAGGTTTTTGTGCACCTGTTTCAAACGACGGTTGGCCTACGCACCTATTTAGCTCAGCGCCAAGAATCTGAGCATCCGGGTCATACGCTTGGGTTGGTGCCTACGATGGGGGCTTTGCATGAGGGGCATCTCAGTCTGATTCGGCGGGCGCGGCAGGAAAATACCCAGGTGGTGGTCAGTATTTTTGTGAATCCGCTGCAATTTGCGGCCAATGAAGATTTTCAGCATTATCCACACGCTTTAGAGGCGGATCAGGCGCTCTGTGAGGCGGCTGGGGTCGATGCGTTATTTGTTCCTACGGTGGCTGAGCTATATGGCACCGAGGATCCGTCAGACAAGGCGCAATTGTTTCAGGTGGTTCCGCCGAAAGGGCTGATTTCAGGGCTATGTGGGCAGTTTCGCCCAGGTCATTTTGAAGGAGTGGCGACGGTTGTGACGCAACTGTTGACGATTATGCAACCCACCCGCGCCTACTTTGGCCAAAAAGATGCCCAACAGTTAGCCGTATTACGGCAGTTAGCCCAAGCCTTGAAGTTGCCCGTAGCGATTGTGGGCTGCCCGACGGTGCGGGATGCGGATGGGTTGGCGCTGAGTTCGCGTAATCGGTATTTAGACGCAGAGGCGCGATCGCACGCTCCTGCCCTCTACCGTAGCCTACAAGCAGCCCACACCCAGTTTCAACAGGGCGCTATAACTCGGTCAGAGCTGATCGCAGCGGTGCAGCAAGATTTGGCTACCGAACCGTTGATTCAACTGCAATATATAGACTTGGTACATCCGGCGACGATGGCACCCCTAGAGGCGGTCGAGACGGAAGGATTGTTGGCGTTGGCGGCTTACGTGGGGTCGGTACGCCTGATCGACAACCTCGTGCTGCGCCATCGCCAACCGATCATTGCCATTGATGGCCCGGCGGGTTCTGGTAAGACGACGGTTGCGCCCCAGGTGGCACAACGCTTAGGGCTGCTGTATTTAGATACCGGAGCAATGTACCGCGCCATCACTTGGCTCGTGTTGCAAGCGGCGATCGCCCCCACCGATGAAGCGGCGATCGCCGAACTGGTGAGCCAGAGCCAGTTACACCTAGAACGCCAGGAGGCTGAGGCCGGGGCACCCAGCCTGCGGGTGTGGGCGAATGGCCAGGATGTCACGGCGGTGATTCGTACGCCAGAGGTGACAGCGCAGGTATCGGCGATCGCAGCTCAACGGGCGGTGCGCGAAGCCCTCATGCGCCAGCAGCAAGACTATGGCCAACGGGGCGGCGTCGTGATGGATGGCCGCGACATCGGCACCCATGTTTTCCCAGAGGCCGAGCTAAAAATTTTTCTGACCGCTTCGGTACAAGAACGGGCAAGGCGGCGACAGCTCGACCTGAAAGAACGCGGCCTCGGCGACTTTAGCCTCGAAGATCTCGAACAGGCGATTTATGAGCGAGACTTAAAGGATAGTAGTCGCGCGATCGCCCCCCTCCGTAAGGCCATCGATGCGATCGAAATCAACACCGACCACCTCTCCATTGAGGCGGTCGTCGAGCACATTCTTCGCCTCTATGAACGGGCGATCGTTCCCCCCTCCCTTCACCATGAAACTACTGACTGATTGGGGTTTTAGCCTGACGAGCCTGCGCACTGGGAGCCGAGGCGAATACTGGGTCGCCGCCCAAGCGCTACTCTTACTGGGCGTGGTCTTCCTCCCAATTTATTCGCCCATACCTGTCGTATCTTTGCCCCTCCGTTATGGGTTGTGGGGCATAGCGGCTGGGGTGGGCAGCCTCGCTGTTATTTTGATGGGCAAAGGCTTACTCGATTTAGGGAAAAGCCTAACGCCACTGCCCTACCCCCGCGATGATGGGCAATTGGTGCAATCAGGGGTCTATGGCTGGGTGCGTCATCCGATTTATGGTGGTTTGATTTTAGGAATTTTGGGGTGGGCGATCGCCCATGCCAGCCTCTCTCACCTCGCCGCCGCTCTCCTCTTCTGGGTCTTCTTCGATGCTAAATCAGCCCGCGAAGAAACCTGGCTTCTAGAAAAATACCCCGATTATGCCGACTACCGCCAACGAGTCAAAAAACTTCTACCCTGGATTTATTAAGCCAGTTCACCTAGCTTTTCTCCTGAGCTTTTAGTGGCTTGATCTGAAACCGCTGCTAACGCATGAGCCTAGATCTGCATGAACCTGGATCTATCGGAAGGCCTATCCTCAGCCTGTTGACATGGCGATGGCAGCAAAAAAGCAAGGGCGAGAACCCTTGCTTTTTGCTTAATTCGATTGTGGGTGCAGAGCGAATGACTAAGGGTAAGCTAGCCACTGATCTGCATCAGGATCTGCCCCAGACGTTCTAGCGGTTGGGCTGAGGGGTCATCCGCAGGTAAGGCTTGATTTCCGTGACGCCTTTAGGGAATTTCTGCTTTGCTTCCTCGGTAGGAATAGCGGGAGAAACCACAACATCTTCACCATCTTGCCAGTTAACCGGAGTTGCAACACTATAGTTATCAGTCAGTTGCAAAGAATCGATTACGCGCAGAATTTCGTCAAAGTTCCGTCCGGTGCTAGGGGGATAGGTGATCGTCAAGCGTAATTTGCGCTGAGGATCGATCACAAATACAGTGCGCACCGTAACCTTGGCGTTGGCATTGGGGTGAATCATGCCATATAGGTCAGAAACCGTTTTGTCGGCATCGGCCAAGATGGGGTAACTGACCGTAGTGGATTGGGTCTCATTGATGTCGCTGATCCAACCGGCGTGGGATTCTGTGCCATCGACGCTGAGCGCAATCACTTTAACATTGCGCTTTTCAAACTCGGGCATCAATTTGGATACAGCACCCAGCTCAGTGGTGCAAACGGGCGTGTAGTCTGCGGGGTGGGAAAACAGAACGACCCAGCTATCCCCAGCCCATTCATAAAGGTTAATGTCACCTTCAGAAGACTTTTGTGTAAAGTTGGGGACGGTGTCTCCAAGTTGCAGTGCCATGATAGTTAGTGTTCCTGTAGTCTATAGAACAGTTTTTGGGACTCTGCTATCTATAATCTCATAAACTCCACAATTCCGGGCGGAGTTTAGGATTTTTTTGGAATCAAATTTAGCATCAGGTTTTGAAGAGAGGGAAAGAAGGCGTTGAGAAGCCGCGCAAAACCTTGTCTAACCTGAGTCCAACCCTGGCCAAACCCTAGCGAAACCCTCTCTGCGCTAGGCACATTCCTTCAAGAAACCCTGACATGAACAGTGCTCTTCATCGAAGGGGTGCAAGTTTGGGGTATCGGTGATATCCGGTGGTGCCCAGCAGACGATCCTGAAACCCTATGGGAAAATTCTGCCTATCTACCCAAATCGACATAACAGACAGAATATTTCGGTAGTGTTCTAGACCTGTGATGGGGGAAACCCTGGTACGCCCGAACAACTTTGCCCAATGTCTTTGAAAGGGCGGTGGGCTACCGCTCAAGGTGCCTGGGGGATACGCGGACTTAATTTTTCAAATCGTCACGCGATTCAGGAGGGCGCAGGAGACCCCAGCCCTGCTTCGGGAGGAGGATCTGTAGAGTCTTCTGCTGGGTTAGCCGCAGAGGCTCGAAATTTCCCACGCAGCAACTTTGCCCTAACCTGTAAATCTTGGAAGAAGTCAGAATCGATGACTTCTTGCACATGCTTTTGGCGCTTCACTTGGTCAATTTCGATTTTAAGTTCTGTGACCTGCTGTTTGAGATTTTCTTCTCGCTGTCGGACTTTGCCCACCATCACATCAAAGGTTTCAGCAAGGATGCTAATTTCATCCTGAAACCGCTGTTGCCGAGTGATCGCCGTCATGTTTTCAGAATAGTTGCCTTCGCTAATTTGCTCCGCTCGATCCTTCAAATTGATGAGGGGGCGGGTCAAAATTCGTGAGACGATCAGCACTAGGCCAAACAGGGTAACGTAGGTAATTAAAAAAGCGACCCCCATCTGGCCTTGAATGCGCCGCTGCACTTCGAGCACATAGCTGGCTTCAAAGTCTATGCCAATGGCGATCGTCGTTGTTGAGTTCCCACCTTGCAGGGGCATCGCTCCGGATACCCATTGCCCCCAATCGTCGGAGAAGGGGGTCATATTGACCTTTTGGGCTTGCAACCCTGTGTTGTAAAAATCACGCTCAATATCGCTACTAAGCGGGAAACTTTGCAAAAATTGAGCGCCTTCATACAACTGGCTAGCAGCACTGCCGCTGGTAATAAAGACTACCGTTTCCTCGGCATCGGCAGCCATCCGATAGGTGTAAAGCTTGGCACGGGGTTCGATATTTTCGACGCTGGCGAGCCATTTGGCGTTTTCCCAATACCGAGGATCGTCTGTGTAGCCATCCGCGCGGGGCTGCCCTTCCTCGGATAAGGCGCGGAGATCATCTGCATCAACGCCTTCTGCCGCAGACTCTAGGGTTGTTACCAAGTCTTCTTGAATTTGCTCAAGCACTGCAGCCGTGGTGAAGCGGTAGAACCAATAATAGGCTCCTGCAAACACGAGGCTGAATAGCAAGGTAAACCCTGCTAGCACCTTAATTTGGATGCTAATAAACTTGTGCTTCTGTGTTTCAGAAGCTTGATTCGAAATTGGATTCGAAACGCTAGGAGTCACGGCAAACCTCAGGGAAACAGATGAGATATCGGTGCTGCGGCCAAGGTCACGACTTACAGGCCGGATCTATACAGATCAGCGATATCTACATGAATCAGCGATATCTACACAGATCATATTTAATATTCTATGTTGTCTAATACTCTATGTTGTCTAAGATGCTCTTGCTACGCTGACGCCGTTTGAGCCGCCAACTTAGCAGACTGCTTTCATAAACGCTTTGAATTTTGAATACCGTCCAAAGCACTGCAATAACTGAGAGGAGGGCGATCGCCAAATATACATAAAAATATTGGGACCACCTGAAATAATATCCAAAAAGGATAGTCACTCCCAAAACAATACACCCAATCATTGTGCCCACCGCGAACACATAACTATCCATGAACATCGAAACGCGCCCACGGCGTTCTTCTGGAACTAGCGCTTGCAACGATTTTTTGGCAGTTTCGTCGATGGTGAGATGCACTACCTTAGACAGCGAGAACCCGCCGATTCCTCCGAGCGCGGAAGGGATGAGCGTCATCCAAATCACCCCGATCAATTGAGCCATGGGTAAGCAGAATAAACTGTTTTTGATTTGAATGGCGGCAATGACGCGGCGGGTGACTAAGCTTTGGATGGCAAGGGCACTGAGGATCAAGCCTAGGCGGTATAGGCTATAGAAGCGTTGATAGCTTGATGCATCGGTAAACACCTCATTGGAAACCACCAGAAAGCGGAATTCAAAAATGGTGAGGCAGATATTAACGAGCAAGATCGAGATAACGAGGTATTTGAAAAGAGGGATTTTGCTGACAAAGTCCCAGCCTTCTTGCAGGTTAATGAGGGCTGATTCTGGCTTGAGGTAAGTTTGCCGACTGCGAATCGCCCCAAACCCAACCCGAATCAGCACTACTACTAACACGTAGATCAGCAGGTTAAAAATGAGCAAATCTTTGGATTGAAGCTGTAGGTAGTTGAGAAGGGGAGGGGCGATCGCCCCTACACTAAGACCCAAAATCTGCCCAACAAATGAGCCAGTGGCGATCAGCGGAAATAGCCGCTTGCTCTGAGCCATGCTCAACATATCGTTGGCCAAAATCCAGAAGACCAACGGAAAAAAGAGTAACTGCTGTTCTGCTAGCAGGTAGAGCAATGAGTAGTTGAGCCAACTCGGCGTTTGCAGGTCAAATAAGACCCAAATAACCAACAGTAAAACGCTGTAAGCTCCGCACATCCAAGTCAAAAGCTGCATCCGATTGAAGCGATCGATAATGAGCGATTGCAGCGTGGTAAACGCCAAAATCATCCCCATATCTGTCAACCAGACCCACAAAATCTGGTTCACCCCAACCGTACTTAAAAAGCCACTCACAGCCACTACGTCTGACAACTGAGAGGCAAAAGCATTTCCCATCAATAGGGCACCGAGCAACCCCAAGAGCTTGAGTTCACCGGGTTGGAGACGAAAAAGTTTGAGCAGTTGGGCGTGCATTCAGTCTCCGAGGAAAACGCGAGCAAGTTTTAGGAATAGGGTCAGGATGCGTCAGCTATCGGGGCAGGGGGTGATCGGCTAGCAGATGAGCCAAAATCGCCTTTTGACTATGCAGCCGATTGGCGGCTTGGGGAAAGAGCCGCGACTGAGGACTGTCGGCCACCTCGCTGGTCATTTCTTCGTCTCGATTGATGGGCATACAGTGCATAACAATGGCGTCGGGTTCAGCATAGGATACGAGATCGCTGTTAATTTGATAGGGCTGTAACAATTGCACCCGCCACTCTACTTCCTCGTCGGGCATACTGTTCCAGGTGCCTCTCCCATCCCAAACATCGGTGTAGATCACCTGTGCGCCTTGCACCGCGTCCCAGGGATCAAGGACACGCCGTGCAATCGGGATGCCCGTCACCTCACCCACTAAACTTAGCTCCGCCTCACTGAGGCAATATTCATCGGGGCTACAAACCACTAGCTCAAATTCAAACTTGGTGGCGGCAAACAGGAGCGATCGCGGCACATCTTGATCACTCGGCCCCACATAGGCCACTCGCACCCCCCGCAGTTGCTGAAACTCCTCATAAATGGTGAGCACATCGGCCATCGCTTGGCAGGGATGGTTGAACTCTGTCAGGCCATTAATCACCGGAATGGAGGAAAACTTAGCTAACTCTAAGAGATCTTCATAGTGGCTGACCCGACACATCAACCCATGGACATAGTTCCCTAAAACGCGGGCAATATCGGCGATCGCCTCCCGCTTACCCCAGCCAATTTCTTCATTGCGAATAAAAAGACAATGCCCACCCAAGTGTTGCATCGCCATCTCAAAACTAATGCGAGTACGCAACGAAGGCCGCTCTAAGATCAGCGCGAGGGTTTTATTGTGAAGAATGGGTGCATTGCCCCCTTCTGTGAAATATTGATGCTTTAGGTGCTGTGCTAGCTTCAGCATCGACAACAAATCTCCAGCAGACCAATCTTGCAAAGAAAGAAAGTGTCGGGGTAGAGCCGTTGCCCCTGGAGTGGGTGAGACGGGAAAATTAGTGTCTCCAGGGGACTTGAGGGAGTGATGCACGACTGAAATATACTCCAGACAATCCTATAATTCTTACCATCATCTCCCAAAAAGGCTATTCTCCTCCAAAACAATCACAGGAAGGATCGAGTCTAGTTGGTTATCAGACGATTGTAGTTTCAAACACGATCTACCCTCAGCAGGTTAGCGTGTTATGACTTAATTTAGCCGAAGCTAACCGGTTGCGGCCAGTGATAATTATTAAGACATTAAGGGCGATAAGGCTCAGATCTGTGTGGATCTTGTGTGGATAGGGCATTTGTGGATAGGGCATTTGTGGATAGGGCCTTGCATGATGCAGACCTCCACCCTACTTGCCGAGACGGATCTTGCCTTTATTGGCCTTGGATCGAGCGTGCGGCGTAGAGAACAGCGCCAATCAACGCAACATCGGAGTTCAGCACAACATGAACTGGGACTTGTTTGAGCAAAGGGCTGACGCGCCCTTTTTTAGAAAATGCTGCCATAAACCGACCCGATTTCATTAAGGGTAGATTCTTGGCGGCGATGCCCCCAGCAATGTATAAACCTCCGTAGGGCAGCAGTTTGAGAGCCAAATTTCCGGCTTCTGCACCATAGGCATCAATAAACAAATTCATGGCTTCTTGGCAGAGGGGATCGGTCTTCGCTTGAGCCGCTTTCGAGACCTCTGCCGCGAGGTCAATGGTTTTAGATTCATGGCCAATCTGGTGTTCCCAGTCACGGTAGAGAGCCGTCATGGCCGGGGTTTCGCGTTCGGGGGTGCGATCGCGCAAAAATTGGTAAATAGCCCCCACCCCCATGCCCGAAATGACCCGCTCAGCGGAGACTCGGTCGATGTTGTAGCGTTCGAGCAAATACCGCAGTAGTTGAAACTCCAGCTCTGAGCGAGGGGCAAAATCAGCGTGGCCACCTTCGCTAGGATAGGTCTGGTAACCATCGGCCTGCCGAATCAAAAACCCTTGCCCCAAACCCGTTCCGGCTCCTAGGATGGCGATCGGAGCGTTAGCCTTGGGTGCTCCTACCTGCAACGTCTCCACATCCGACGGCTGTAGCCCCAAGACCCCATACCCCGTCGCTGCGAAATCATTGATCAACGTTACCTGCGGGATTTTGAGTTCTTGAGACAGGTTTTCTGCCCGCAAAAACCAGCCTAAATTTGTGAGCTCAGAGGCATTTTCTACAACGGGGCCAGCGATCCCAAAGCAGGCTGCCCCTAGGGGTGGCAGATCCCCACATTCCTGCTGCGCCACCTGCAAAAACTCCTGCACCAGCGGCACCAAATCGGTATAGCCCCGGCTCGGAAACGTCTTTCGACAAAGGTGGGTGAGGCTCGGAAGGGCCGATGACGGATGCGGGAGGTTGGTAGCTGGGCGAGTTGTGACCAAGCTCAAAATGGTCTTGGTGCCACCAATATCTCCAGCCAAAAGCGTTGCCATAGTCTGTTGAGTCTCCAAAACTGCATCCATAAATCTAGGGTCATGGGTAAATCTAGGGTCATGGGTTTGTAACCCATTGTGGGCGTGGCCTCGGTTTAGTCGTCGATCTGAGCAGCGCAGCAGCGGTTTTAAGCAACCTCTCTACGCACCCCTCGCCCTAGGGCTACCCCCTTTTTGCAAACCTTGGGTGATCTTGAAAGAATCACAAGAAAGGTTACAAACTATTGCAACGATACTATTGCAACCAGGGTCTATTCAAACTATAGAAGGGCGATCGTGCCTATCCCACGCTCAACAACCCTTAGACGCAGTGCGCTAGCTACCGCACTGCATGGATCAACCTGGCACCGATACCAGGACAGAAACCAACTTAATTTTCCTGCTAAGTTTACGGTTTCAACCGCTAAGAGCAATACAGATTTGGAGCCGGGGCATGGCTACCCTCAGCTTGTAGCACCTGTGATGTATCTGTAACGAATTCATTTGTCGGATGGGGAATCTCTCCCTTATCCTCAGGAATATCCACGCGCACAAATTCACACGAGCCAGAAGACGCACGAGGGTTTCAGAACCATCTCCCAGGGAATTCCCGACACCATTGTGACCAACCACCCCGAAACCATATCCGATTTTGTCAATCGGTATCCGAAACTTTACCCCTGGACGACGGGCGATAAAGTAACCGAGTTGCAGGAGTTGCTTGGAGCCCATGGGTTTTCATTGAAGTTAGATGGAGACTTTGGCTGGAAAACAGAGGCGGCTGTTCGTGCCTTTCAGCGAGAGTATCGCTTGCGGGTAGATGGCATGGTGGGGCCAGAGACTTGGGCCATGTTGATGTCAGAAGTGCAGCCTGGAACACGCCATCTCCGCCAGGGCCACCATGGCCGCGATGTGAAGGAGTTACAGGGGTTGTTGCAGGTGCATGATTATCGAGTTCAGCGCCATGGCTTTTTTGGAGACGAAACGGAAGACGCTGTCCGGGCTTTTCAGCGCCGCCATACCCTCCGAGAAGATGGGGTCGTTTGCCCGGTTACATGGACGTTGCTGCGAGCCGGACGACCGACTCAACGCACGGTCAAGCCCCATAAGGGTTGGCTGATATCGCTGCGGCGTTGGTGGTAAATAGCCGCCTTATGAAGGCTCGGAAGCTAGGCTTCAGCAAAATCAGGATCTATGTATCTCGATATCAGGCGTAATGCCAGCGCAATACCGAAAATTTCCTTCGGCAGGCTCAGGGTGTATGAGACTATGCACGGTGGCTATGGCTATAAAAGCATCGCAGCCCTTTTAATAAGGGTATGACGCTTGATCGTTAGGCTCGGCTTTTAGACCCCAGGCTTTTAGACCCCAGGCTTTAAATGCCAACTGCTAACATTCAAACTATTAAGATCCAAAACTGTTAAATCAGATCCAAAACCGTTAAAACCCCAAACTGCTAAGATCCCAAAGAACGCCTTCAATTAATCAAAATCAATTGTTTTAACCGTTTTAACCAACGGCTTAAGGAGAAACCCATGACGCGCATTCACTGGCGAAAGGCTCTAGCTGCTGTTTTACTCTCGGTAGTGCTCGTGGTTGGGGCAGGATGCAGCCAGCCCGATACCTCACCCTACTCCCAGGCTCAGCAGGAAAGCACTGAAAAAGGTGCGCCTCCAGCGGTGTCGGCAGATGCGGAGAAGGGCGGCGAATTTAACCAATTCTTCCCAGCCTCAGCGCAAGGGTTTGAGGTGGTATTTTCTCAAGAAAAAGCGGGGTTTGCCGAGGCTAAGCTCAAGCGTGATGGCCAAGATGTGGCGCTGCTAGCTATTTCGGATACGGTGAGTGTGCCGGCGGCAGCGCAGAAGTATCAAAGCAGTAGCGAAACCTTGGCTGGGTATCCGGTTTTAGAAATTGGCGATACTCAAACGGGGGTGTTGGTTGCTGAGCGCTATCAGGTGAAGGCGATTTCTCGGGATCCTGGGTTTACGCAGCAGGATCGGCGAGACTGGATTGAGAAATTTGACCTGGCTGGATTAGGCAATTTGTAAGCGGGTGGGATGGCTGAAGCGTGGCAACCCAGCGAATGTTTTGTTGGGTTAGGGTCACTACATCTTTGGGGAGGGCGATCGCCCCTTCACCCTAGCCATCCCCCAATTCCATCCATGACATATCCGAACACGACGCATCCGACGAACCTCGGAAAGGGATTATAGATACCCATGAGCAAAGCAATCTATCAATATGTAGATGAGTTGCCCACCAATGGCATGACGGTGATGGCGCTAAAGTCATTGGATAATTTGGTGCCCGGAAAATGGGAAAACTTGGTAGGGTTTACCAACACTATTAAGGCGGTGACTGGGGAAACCGATGAGGCGCTGATCCAGGCTATTGGCGATCGCGCAGTGCAGCTATTTAATGACAAATCCCAAGGGTATCAGCGGGCGCTGTGGTTGTATCAAACCGTCGATAGCGCTTCGGGAGCCTTAGGAACAGCGGCGATCGCCAACAAAGTAGGCGGTGGCATCCCGCTTTTTGGCGGCATCGTCGAAAAGCTCACCCCCAAGCCCGAAACCGCCCAAAGCATCGACCTATCCGTCAAGCTTGTCACCGAAGTGGTGGCCTTTTGCCAAATTAACGGCATTCCCGGCGATAGCCTCGGAGATTTCCTCAAAGCCCTCGCCGATTACGGCGGAGAATCCTTCACCCGGATGGCGGCTTTGGTCTGTTTCGATGGCCTCATTCCCCTTGGCCCCAGCTTCATCGAAAAAGCCCTCACGACCCTCAAAGGCACTTCTCCTAAAGAGTTGGAGAAAAATCAAACCTTTAAGGGCGTGAGTGATCTAATTCCGGGCAACAACTCCGAAAGCAAACTCAATTTTATTGGAGAGAGCTTTGATTCCGTTAAGGGATGGATGGGGTCGATGGTTTCAGACCATGACCTCAGCCAAGACAAAGTGCTCGATAACCTCACCCGCTTCGTCGAAATCTCTAAAGACAAACTCGAATATGTGGGAGCCTTCTTAGATATTGCCGTGAAATACTACTCTCACACCGGCACTCAAACCTTGGCGCGGCGTTTGATTGAGCGGGCATTGGCTGAAATTTAACGGCCTCCGGCGGATCAATGTGGCCAGAAGCGTCAGATCCCCATGCTGGCTCCTGGCGCGGAGGACAACGCCTTATAACGCCCCCTTATGTAGAAAACCCGTGAAGTGACCTTCACGGGTTTTCTATGGAGGTTTGCAGGAGCCGCTCGGATGCCTACAGCATCACCAAGTCGCCCCAGACCTCTAGCCGTTTGACATCACTTAATATCATGTACTTTTCAGAGAGGGTTTCGGCGATCGTGGGGCTGATCCAACCCATTTGTTTGAGGAGTTGGGTGGCAACGGCATATTTGGCTCGCTTAGCTCCATCGGCCACTTTGATGGCTAGCCCCAAGCCTTCTCCGACCCGCGCCACACATTGCACACCCTCGGCTCCAGACTTACTCACCAACTCTCCAGCGGTGAGGCGCACTAGCTCGGTATCAAAGTGATTATCGCCAGCAATGAGGCCGGGGTGGTGGGTCATGGCACGCAGAATGCGCTCAAGTTCGAGGCTATTGCCGGAGGCAAGCTTGGCATAGAGCGCTGCAATTTGCCCGAGCTGCATAAAATAGGTGGGTGCGCCGCAATCGTCGCGGGCAGCAATGAACTCAGCCGCTGGCATTTTGAGTAAGTCAGCGACCTTGTTAAGAATCAATTCTTGCACCGGGTGGTTACGCTGCAAATAGGAACTGAGGGGAAAGTTGCTGTTTTGGCAAATCGCCAACATACCAGCATGGTTGCCCGAGCAGTTGTGCTCTAGGGGGCTGCGCTTGCCTTCGGGGGTGGGGCATTGCAAGGCGGTGGGGTCGATGTCGCAGCGCCAGAGGATATGGAAGGCTTGGCGAACCTGCTCAGGCAAGCCTTGGTGAGAGCTACACATAATCGCGAGATCGCGATCGCTCAAGTTAAACCGCTCTAGGGTGCCTGTTGCGGCTACTGCAAGGGCTTGAAAAGGCTTTAGGGCAGACCGCACGAAGGTAGAAATCTCTCCATCCCCTGCAACGGACAGCATGCGCCCCCGGTCATCAGACACGACCGCTTGGACATAGTGCCGCGATTCGATGATGCCCTCTCGCAGGAGACGGACTTCAACTTCGGGGCTGTGGCTTCGTTTTCCTCGGTTCATGGGGTAGTTGTTCGGGATAAGCGGAATGCGGGAATGGGGCGAGAGTAGCGGTGAAGGACAGGATGACGAGCCATGCCCATGCCCTCAGGCATTTCAGGGAGATAGACCTGAAAAAGGCTTCAGAAAAAAGAGGCTGCTTGGGTTAACCATCAGAAGATGCTTGGTTAATAGCTAGAGCCAGAGCCAGACTCCGGCACTGAGCATCAACAACCCTCCAACAACGCTGAAGGTTTTGACGAGGCGCTTCAGGATGGGCTTAATTTGGTAGTCAACAATGAGGCGATCGCGCTGTAGCACTTCGGGCGGCTTCGTCCAAGTTTGCCCATCGTACCAGCCTGATTCTTCGTAGAAAATGGTTTCTTGCTTGAGGCGATCGCGCACATATAGCCACCCTAAGCCCAATTGCACCAACGCCAGCAACGGAATGACACAGGCTCCGATGGCACCGCTCAGCAAAAAGTGAACCAGATCTTTCTGGGGAGAAAAGCTAACCGCTGCCACAGGCCCTACCAAGACCCAACTGAAACTCCATAGGATCAATAAGGGTTTGAGATATTGCCAGCGGTGCAGGGTTGCCCACCGGAAGAACCAAGACTCGGTGAGATCGCGAAATTCGTTGAGGGGCTGTTGCTCAGCAGGCACCGGACAAACAGACACGGAAGACTTCATGAAACCAGGTAATGACTCCCCTCTAATAGCTACTCTCTCAATCTATCGGATTTAATCACCCTTGGGAGAGTTGCAGTGGAACTCGTTCGGCGTGGCCCCAAAATGTTTCGAGACCATAGTATTCTCGCTCATCTGGCAAAAAGATATGGGCAATGACATCGCCATAGTCAAGCAGCACCCAATTGCCCTCGGCCTGTCCTTCGACCCGCAGGGGCAATCGCCCACAGGTTTCTAAGGCATTTTGCTCGATGCTGTTGGCGATCCCCCGCACTTGGGGCAGCGATAACCCTGTGGCAATCACAAAATAATCGGCCAGGTATGAAACATCGCTAACGTTGAGGATGACGATATCGACAGCTTTGCGATCGTCGGCAGCATCGGCCATGGCAAAGGCCAAGTCTATGCCTCTAGTCTTTAAACGATGGGGCGTGGTTGCCATATCCGAAGGGATTTGATGGGTCATTCAGGGGTACATACCTCGATGAAATGAATGGAACAAGCGATGGGAATGAAACAAGCGATGGGAAGAAGCAAACGACGGAAAATGTTAGTGAACCGTGGGTCTTGCGTCTTGATCGATCCGATTAGTCTCTGATTTGCCTGCGATTTGCCTGCATTTCTAGCAGCAAACTTGATATAAAAGCAGAGCGCATTCCCTTAAAGCTGAACGAGCAAACCCATTAGACCGCTGAGAGGATTGGGATAACGCCCGGATCATTGCGACCCTCTCAATTATTTATTATCTAGCAGTTATGGCTATCACAGTTACGGCTATCATAATCAATCTCGCCAAAGACGCAACCGAGGGGCGCGGGGCTAAGGGGGCGCGGCGGGGGCGATCGCTCAAGGGGAGATGCTGCAAACCTCTCCTGGCTCAGGTTTGACCAACTCAGAATGCCAGCGATCGCGATGTAAAAAGCTGTTACGGGTTTGCAAGGCGCGGGGATGAATGAGGCGATTGGTATCTAGCAGATAGCGACAGGTGACATCACAGGTCATCCAAACGGCGCGCACTAAATGTTGCCGACTGATTTGGCGGAGGGTTTGGAGGGTTTCGTTATTGCCGCGCCCTGGCTCCAAGGAATCTGCTAGAAAAATGACACAGCTAAGCGATCCCATTTCTGGATGGCCGAGGGTGTGATGGGCGATCGCCCCCAAGGTTTCGGGATCATCGATCCCAAACTCGGTTTGTGCTACCAAAGCGCTCACATCGGCATGGAGCAAGTGGGGATTGACCTGGGTAATGGGGTCAAGCGGTAACCCGGCATCGGTGGCCATCGCTAGCAATTGGTTGGGCTTAAAGTATTTGGCGAGGTCGTGCATTAGCCCAGCCGTAGCGGCCTTCTCAACATCAAGGTGATGCTGCGTGGCCAGGGCGATCGCCAACTCCTCGACCCGCAACACATGGGCAATACGTGACGGCGGCATGTTCGCCTGCATCCACTCCAACACCTGCGCTCGTAACCCTGCATCCAACCCGGTCATTAAAACCCTCCCCACGGATTCATTGCGTACATGGCAAGTTTTGCGTTCATCTCAACTAGACCTCAGCCCCAAACCTAGCTTTGAATGAGGTCTATCTCTCCTTATTCTAAAGGGTTCTTTGGCTGGTTCTAAGAATGGCTTGATCTGGCTGAGGATGGCTATTGAAGTCTGGGCAGTTTCAGGATGGGCAGAATCCATGGACTATCCCAGCCTTTCGATCGCCCCTATAAATCGCCTCTATCAACCGAGCGATCGCCCAGCCAATCCTATTTTTGGGATCGGCTGGGTGGGCTAGGGTTGCCCGAACTCAGGTTTTGTGGAGGATAAGCCTACGCCTAAGACGCAGGATTGAGCGCCAAATCGGCTTTGAGGAAGTCGATGAATTGGCGAGCCGTGCGGCCAGAACGGCCATTGTGGCGGGTCGCCCATTGCAGGGCACGGAATTCTAAATCGCTGGCATCGAGAGCAATGTTTTCGCGCTGGGCGAGGTGGTGAATGATGGTGAGGTAGGTGTCTTGGTTAGCCGGTTCGAAGGTGAGGGTGAGGCCAAAGCGATCGCCAAAAGACAGCTTTTCTTGCACCGTATCCCAGGCATGAACCTCGTCGGCATCCTTAGGGCGGGGGCGATCGCCCATAAACTCCCGAATCAAGTGGCGACGGTTAGAGGTGGCATACACCACCACGTTGATGGGGCGCGCCGTAACCGTTCCTTCTAGCACCACCTTGAGCGACTTAAAGGCATCGTCATCCTCCTCAAACGACAGATCATCTACAAAAATGATGAACCGCTGGGGTAGGTTTCGCAGCACCTCGACAATCTCGATCAAATCTCGCAGGTCAGCCCGGTTGACCTCAATCAACCGTAGACCGCGATCGCCATAACGATTCAGCAGCGCTTTGACCATCGACGATTTTCCGGCTCCACGGCTGCCATAGAGCAATACATGCAGCGCTGAGTAGCCCGCCATCAGCGCCTCCGTGTTTTGCAGCAAGAGCTGCCGGGGTAAGTCGTAGCCCACCAAGGCATCGAGATCCACCGGATCGGGAGCCGCCACCCCAACCAAGGTGCCTGCCACCCAACGCAACGCCCGGTATTGGGCAAACAGCCCAACCCCAGCCGTTTGATGGTAAGTCGCCAGTTCTTCTAGGGCTTGCCCCCAATCACTGGTTTTGTGGAGGGTGTGGGCGATCGCCCCTGCCGCTGCCGAGGGCAAAACCGCTGGCACGGCTTCATCCCAAACCCCGCTGGGTGCAGCACTGCCAGTGGCCTGCTGCACCCACTGCGCCACCTGATCCCCATGGCACTCATAAAAACTTTGCAGGTTCCGCAAATCATCTTGGGCCGCATTCATCAACCGCTGGGGCAGGGTTGACAGCGGCTTTGACTGAATGTGTTGGGTAAAGGGGTTATCGGCCAGCAAGACTTGTGCCACCACATAATCGCGCCAAGACTGCTGCGCCTTGGCCAGCGCGGTGACCCACAGGCCATAGGCTCGCAACACTTGTAGGGTCGTGCGATCGCGCAACCCATCGCGCAGCCCATTGCCTTCTACAAGGGCATCTAAAATTTGCAAAAATGCCTCTCCTGCCGGGGTCGCTACCACCGATTGATACAGCATCAATGCAGCCGCTTTTTGTCGCAGGATCTGAATCTGTCGAATGAAATGTTGCTCCATGCCCAATACTCAAACGTTTCCCAAAAGATCTGATCCCCAGCCAGCCCAATCCCTAGCCCCCGATCCAAACGCCAAACCCCAACCGCTAAATAGAACGATCAAAGTTTGATTGAACCACCGGAAGTTAGCATTGGCTGGCCGTCATTTACCGTGCAGTTATGCCTGCCTCAGAATGTTTGCAAAATTTGTGGCCATATCGTAAAAGCCATGGAAGCTCCGCCACAATCAACCACATTCGGCTCAAAGGCTCTTGCGGGGATGAGGGCGATCGCCAGCTTTCCTAACACACAACAAATCTCGCTCAACAATCCTCTATTTATCCAAACTCCCTCTTTAGAATAAGCCTGAGAATAAGCCTGGAACCGATCAGCTTTGTAAAACCCTGCAACGACTCAATTGCATAGAGGGTTTAGGTTGACGGATTGAGTTGAAATGAGTTCAAATTTTCTAAGCGTGTAAGCGCGTTCCAAGAAATGACTGATTCAAGCATCAGGGCTGTCTAGAATCTCGGTTTCATGCGAATTCATGCGAACGATGGATGGATTGGATGATGATTTCCTGGGGCGACTCTCGCCTCTAGAAAGTTTCTAGGGAATGCATTTCAGCTAATTTCAGAAAATTAACGCCTTAAGGACATCCACTTTCGTCTTTAAATCGTATATCTAAATGAAAGCCTCAACAGCCTCACTCTCTCGATAACCGCACTCGATCCTCTCAAAGTAGCCGTCTATCTAGATTGGCTGGTCAAATTTTACTACCCGCGCCATCCGGTCTGCCTATCATCAGCTTTAGGTAACAGTCAGTTGCAAAGCTGCCGTAAGCAGAATTAAGGGTAGTACGCTGGAATTATTAGGGTAGCTCGGTCACCTCCCCGATGCCCTGTCACTCCTCTCGATTCACCTGATTTTGTGGAGATACAGCGGATGTTTGCTTGGAAAACTTGGACATGGAAAACCTGGAAAGCATGGACGATCATTGGGATCGGCGGGGCGATCGCCCTCGACTGGAGCTACACCACCCTTTGGTATCCAGCATCGGTTCCGATCGGGTCATCCGATACCAAGGTCGGTGTCTTTGTGGCTCTAGAGTCTCCGACCACCCTCGCTACCCTGGCCATGGATATCCGCAATACGGTATTTCCAAGCACCACCCACCTGTTAGCAGATCCCCTAAACCATGCGATCGAACCCTCATCAGTCTCTTACCTTAACTGCAAAGCAAAGAGCAATGCCATCCCCACGGCGCTCTCCGAAACAAGGTTGTCTGGGCTAAAGCAAGCCAAATCTACCCGCCATGCCCACTACTGGACGCAACCCAAAACAGAACCATCTGATCTCAGATTTCGTTCTAGGATCTGAACCTTGGTTAAACCCCAATTTCAGCCCTCGATAGGAGCTAGGTATCGCAGCTATCTTCTATCTCAGGTATCCATTATTTCAGGTATCCATTATTTCAGGTATCCAT